>Ga0156693_112_pt1 | contig 12404 bp, 11 predicted proteins | sample RifOxyC2_FD_112023 | JGI IMG/M metagenome (GOLD analysis project Ga0156693, IMG submission 112023) | Candidatus Falkowbacteria bacterium RIFOXYC2_FULL_48_21 | reverse complement strand
CGAATCTTCGAATACGCCTCGTCGCTACCGTTTACCAGCGCATAACATTCCGGCGACAGCGGCTTGGTTTGCGCGAAGGCCTTGGTAAAATTGGCTCGAGAAAAAATCAACGTGCCATCAAGATCAAAGCCCACGCGCAATTTTTCTTCGTCCCCAAATGATTCCTGCCACGCCTCAAGCGGCGGTCGGGGCCAAAAAACGATTGCTCCGCATAATCCGATAGCAGTAAGCGCCAGCAATCCGATATAAAGCCAGACGTTCTTAAACACCTTCATTGTTTTTCCTCCCATCATCCGCCGGACACAATCTGCGGCCAGAGTGTAATGAACAACCACAAAACCCATCCGCACGTCCCGACGATAAGTACCGCCATGACGACAAAAAAGCAAACACCACCCTTAACTATCAAATTGGCCATCCACGGAATCACCGGTTTCACGAACGCGACACAGAGCACGCCGACCATGAACAGGACAAGGCAAATCAACGCGACGATATTCATGTTTCTCCTCCGGGCCAGTTGTCAAATAACGCGCGAAACAGTATCATATTATCAGAAACGGTATTATTGTCAATGTTGTCGGGGCGTTGCAGGCAACGCCACTACAACAGGGAATATGAAAACCACAAAAACAATCATTACCTATTGCTTCTACGTCTTCATTTTTTTATTGCCGCTGCAAACGCGCTGGATTTTTGCGCCGAATGCGTCGGAATATCGGACGATGAGTGTTTATGGCACGGAAATTTTGTTGGGATTGATTTTATTGCTATGCGTTGTAGGGGCGTTGCGCGCAACGCCCCTACAACAGAAAAACACACCCTCCCTTGTTATCACGATTATTTTTATCGGGATTTTAATTTTAAACGCGTGGAATGCGGCAGACCAATCAATCGCATTTTATAAATTCTCCCAACTAATCCTCGCCACGGCCTTGTTCGCTTTGATCGTGGCACTGAAGCCGGCGTTTTCAAAAATTTCCGGCGCGTTAATTCTTAGCGGCACGTGGCAAAGCCTGTTCGCCATTCAACAATTTCTTGACCAAAAAATTATCGCCAACAAGTGGCTCGGCATGGCGGCGCAAGATCCGCAAATTCTTGGCACGCCGATTGTTCAGCTCGGCGAAACAAGATGGCTGCGAGCCTTTGGCACCTTGCCGCATCCAAACATGCTGGCCGGATTTTTAATTATCATCTTGATCCTGATCATCGGATCATACACCTTGACGGCCAGCAAGCGCTGGAAGAAAGTTTTGCCGTTATTTTTCATCATCAATTCCATCGCCCTCTTCACCGCCCTGTCGCGCGCCGCAATTTTAACTTTCATAATCTTAATAATTTTTCTCCCCTTCCTCGCGCGCAAACACGCCGCCCTATCCAAATCCGCCACCAAGTTCGCCCTGATTTTTCTTTGCGTCACGATTCTCTTCACCGCCATGTATCCGAATCTGATTCTGAATCGCGCCACCGGCGCCTCTCGCGTGGAAAGCATTTCCAACGCCACGCGCATTGAACAATACAAAGAGGCTTGGCCGATTATAAAAAGTAACTGGCTGACCGGCGTTGGCCTTGGCAATTACACGATCGCACTAGAAAAAATCAAACCGGCTTTGCCGGCGTGGACTTACCAGCCGATTCACAACGCCGACTTACTAATCTTCGCCGAACTCGGACTACTCGGCCTTGGCGCGACCATCTTGTTTATTATCTTCATCGCGCTTCAGTTGCGCCGAATTAACCTTTCAGTTCAACGCATCACGGCCATAACATGTTTAACCGGCATCGCCCTGCTGGCGTTGTTTGACCACTACCATTGGTCGTTTTACCTTGGCCTGACGCTCTTCGCCACTATCCTCGCACTAACGAAAATCAGCGGTAACACCGTTGTCGTTTCCGGCCCCGTGATAATTAACAACAACAAAATACTTCTGATTCGCGACAAAAAAGACGATTTTTGGAAATTCCCCGGCGGCCGCGTTGAAGAAATCGATTACAAAACAAAAGAGCCGCTCCGCGCCGCTTGTCAACGCGAAACAAAAGAAGAAATTGGTTTGAATATTGAAATCATTCGCCCATTGCGCTCATTACTTGTCGACAAACCGGACGGAACGGCCGTGGAGCTGAATCACTTCTTGGTAAGGTCAACCGGCACAATTTTCTTGGGCGACGATATTGATGAGGCGCAATGGCACAATCTGAAAAATTTACCAAATAGTTGCGCGCCAAACATCAGGCTCGTCATTGACAGTTTGAAACAATCTGATAAACTGCGCTTAGCAAGTTGAAATTTGGCGCAACCGTTTTTAAAGGAGACCAATCATGACGGACACCGGCTCAGCGGCGATTATCATGGGTTACGGCATACCGCCGGACATCATGCGCGATGTTAATTATCGCGTGTACCTGAATACCGCACTCCGGCAGGTGATCCTGCCGCGAAACATCGATTACATTATTCTTTGCGGCGGCCGGACAAACATTCATCATCCGGAAAAAACCGAAGCCGGCGAAATGCGGCACTGGCTGGAACAAGTTTTGCCTGCACCAGGCAGACCGAACATCGCCGTGGTGGGCAATTCCATTACCGGTTGGGAAAATCTTGAAGGCGCGGCCGCTCTTTTGCGCAGTCGACCGGCCGCGGAAGTATTTATCGTTTGTGAAAAAACTCGCCGGGCGAAAGTTTGGCTGACGGCCAGACTGACCTTGCCGGTCGGCACGCGATTCGAGGTTGTGGGTATTGATTTCGATGCCGGACGCACGTGGATCAAAGATTATAAGCAATATCTCGGCGTCATGGTCGTGGCCGCGGAACACATTTTCCCCGGCTTACGCCGAATCACACGACGACGCCAGCAAAGCCACATTCAAGCCGTTTCACGAAAATAAAAGCAAAGAGCCTCAACGCTACGAGGCTCTTTTTTCTCGACGCACAACCTCTCCGTTTTCGCAACACGATGATGTACGCGCCGAATGAAAGCGCGAGACAATGGCATAATCGTCACTGCGGTCGGTGGCACATCGTCTTGCGCAATCGGCCGCTATTGACACATCTCGAACAGTTGAGCTAAAATGACCTTGAATTTAATCTGGAAGCAATCGGCTTTGAACTTGCTGACCGTGCGTCATCAAGCCACGAATCCAGTGTTTCCAAACAATGTGCATATGTTAAAACCGCTTGGCGATCACATCATTGTGAAAGCTTCTTCCAAAGAGGAAAAAACCAAATCCGGCATCTTCCTACCTGACACCTCCAAAGAAAAACCGGAGCAAGGCGAAATAATCGCTGTCGGCCCGGGCAAAATTCTAGAAAACGGCCTGCGCGCGCTCATGTCCGTAAAAGTCGGAGACAAGGTTTTGTTTACCAAATACTCGCCGAATGAAATTAAAATCGATGGCAATGAATATCTGGTTTTAACGGAGTCGGATGTACTTGCCCTTATTGAATAACAAATGAAATAACATGATCTACTGATTTACTACTAATCTACGTGATATAAACAAATCACATCAGTAGATCAGTAGCAAATCATGTAGATCACGTTTTACCATCATATGTCAAAACAAATCATCTTCGACGAACAAGCTCGTCAATCAATCAAGCGCGGCGTGGACAAACTGGCCAACGCGGTCAAAATCACTCTCGGCCCAAAGGGTCGCAATGTGGTTCTGGATAAAGGCTACGGCTCACCGCAAATTTGCAACGATGGCGTGACTATTGCCAAGGAAATTGACTTGAGCGACAAAGTGGAAAACATCGGAGCCTCGTTGGTGAAAGAAGTGGCCAGCAAGACCAACGATGTTGCCGGCGATGGCACCACCACCGCCACCTTGCTCGCGCAAGCGATCATTGCCGAGGGCTTTAAAAATGTTACGGCCGGCGCCAACCCGATGATGATCAAAAAGGGAATTGAAAAAGGCGTGAACGCCGTGGTGGAAGAATTAAAAACAAAAATATCGAAGCCGGTCACCAGTCAAGCGGAAATCACCCAAGTCGCGTCCATTTCCGCCAACGATGAACGCATCGGCGCGATCATCGCTTCCGCCATGCAAGAAGTGAGCAAGGATGGCGTGATTACCGTGGAAGAATCCCAGAGTTTTGGTATTGAAAAGGAAGTGGTGCAAGGCATGCAATTCGACAAAGGATATTTGTCTCCGTACATGATTACGAACGCCGAACGCATGGAAGCCGAATACGCGGATCCATACATTTTAATTACCGACAAAAAAATCTCCACCGTCCACGACATTGTGCCTTTGCTCGAAAAATTGGCCCAGGTCGGCCGCAAGGATTTGGTTATTATCGCCGAAGATGTTGACGGCGAAGCCCTCGCCACGCTCGTAGTTAACAAATTACGCGGCGCTTTCAACGCGCTGGCGATCAAGGCTCCGGCTTTTGGCGACAGACGCAAAGAAATGCTGGAAGACTTGGCTTGCTTAACGGGCGCGAAGGTAATCTCCGAGGAAGTTGGCTTGAAGCTGGAAAACGTGGAAATTGAAATGCTCGGCCAAGCGCACAAAGTTATTTCCAAAAAAGAATCCACTACGATTGTGGAAGGCAAGGGGGACAAGGCAAGAATTAACGACAGAATTGCCAGAATTAAAAAGGAATTGGAACTTTCCACTTCTGACTTTGACAAAGACAAACTGAAAGAACGCTTGGCGAAACTGGCCGGCGGCGTAGCCGTGATTAAAGTCGGCGCGGCCACGGAAACGGAAATGAAAGAAATCAAACTGCGCATCGAAGACGCGATCAACGCCACGAAGGCGGCCGTAGAAGAAGGCATTGTGCCGGGCGGCGGCGTGGCGCTATTCCGCGCTAAGGACGTTTTGAATCGATTGGTCGTGGACGGTGAACAAAAAATCGGCGTGGATATTTTGAAAATCGCGCTCGAAGAACCGGTCAGACAAATTGCCAAAAACGCGGGCAAAGACGGCGGCGTCGTGGCCGAGGAAGTACGCAAGTTGAGCGGCAACATGGGATACAACGTTGTCACTGACAAACTCGAAGACTTGGTCGCGGCCGGTATCATCGATCCGACCAAAGTTACTCGCTGCGCCCTGCAAAACGCGGCTTCCATCGCGGCTATGTTGTTAACGACCGAATGCGTTGTGACGGATGAACCGGAAAAAGATAAATGCAATCATGCGCCGGGCGGACACGGCATGCCGGATATGGGGGGGATGATGTAATTAATGGTGAAACCGGCACCGTCATTCATGCGGTGGCCGGTGAAAAAATATAACATGAGCCCACGCGATTTATCCGTGGGTTACCATAGCAAAAAGAACGTCACGTTAAAACGGGGCGTTCTTTTGTTTGCACGAAACGGCAAGCGCCGCAATTGCTTGAACGAAACAACAATAAAAGCGCCCCGATGATGGAACGCTTTTCATTTTGTGTTTACACCGGCTCGCGATCCGCTTCCGGATCATCGTAAACAATGATTATGTTTTCCAGATCGCAAAGCGGCGCGTCGCTTCTCTTGCCGTCACCACCATCCCAAGCTATCCCGACAAACGCGTCTTCCGGATCATCCGGCCAATCCCGCGTGCGCGCCGGCCGCTTGAAGTCCACTCGTCCATAACGCCCGGTAAAGGGCGATTGCACGATTGTGCCTATCTTGATCTCATCGAACGGCCGGCACCCGAGCCGGACACTATCCTGTCGCGGTCTGATCGCGAAACACTTGGCCACGAATTTATGGAACAGAAAGTAGCGCCTGATTTCCTCGCCCTCTATTATCCGCAAAGCTTCACCGGCAAACTCGGGCAACACCCCCTGCGCGATTTCGAACGGCATGGGCATGGCCTGACGAATCTGATCTTCACTGAACGGTCCCCACTGATCCAAGTTTTGGCAAAGCTTGATCAGATTATACGCGACCAAATTGCGCAATCTTTTGTCCGTCTCACGCCTCATGAACAAAAAAGACTCTTCAACCAACTCGGTTGGCCACCGTGTTTCGATGTCGCGCGGCCGCAGCGGATAAGGGACGCCTTCCACAAGAACGATTCCTTGCATGTTTTTTCCTCCATTTGAAATGAACCATTCACCATGATTCCGCATATTAGCAAAAGGCGAAATCGATGTCAATCGCTCCCGAATTCTAGACGTATTGCCCCACCCCTTGCAAAAACCGTTAACACCTGATATTCTGCCTTAATCTTGAACATTAAAAATCGGAGGAAACATGCACCCGGATGAAATACGCAATCTGGTTATGGACAATCAAGGGCTGATTCCCTTCTTTATAAAAATGCGGTTTGGTTGCTTTCCCTTGCCCGGATACACGAAAGATGAATGTTGGCAAATGGGTATGATCGGCCTTTTTCTCGCCGCGCGACGCTGGAACGGCAAAAACACTTTTGCCACCTACGCGCAATGGTGGATATTTCAAGTCGTCATGGACGATATCCAGACACAACGAAGCGGCTTCCATATCGGCCGACAACTGCAAAACAGATCACACGCGCTTAAGAAGTACTGTTCCCAAAATGCCATACCGCTAGCGAATATTACTGCGGACAACCCAGAATTGCTCCATGAAATGAACGTGAACAAAACACGTTTGGCCACCATCATCTCCGCGGCGCAACGAAGCGGGCGACTGCTTTCCCTTGATGAAACGATTCGTACCAATAAACGCGACCAAGATGGCGAAACAAAACGCGGCGACCGCGTGGCTAACTCCGCCAATCTCTGGCAAGAAAATGAATCATGCGACGATCCGGCCAAGCTGTACGAAAAAGAAGAACTCAAGCACAAGCTGCGCCAAGTGATAGCCAACGGGCAATCAAAGCTGACGGAAAAACAAAGGCGCCTTTTAACCAGAGTTTTTCTGGACAACCTCTCGATTGCCAGCGCCGGCCAAGAGCTGGGTATGTCTCGGTCGCTGGCTCATTTAACAATCACAAAGGCGATTTGGAAAATCCACTGGAAATTTCATGAATATCAATGATCCGACCGAACGATTTCGGCCGGATTTTTATTTGACCCGGCCTTGAAAATCCTTGACGACTGATTTTAACTCTGCTAGTATTGAAACGTTGTTCATTTGTCAACAATAAATTCAGAGGAGTTGAGAATGGAGTTTACGCATAGTTTATTGCCCCAGTTACTAAATTCCAAAATTCACAAACTGCCGGATCCGGTGATCGAAAGCAAGGTGGCTAAACTAAAAAAACTGGCTCCACCGCTCGACAAACTGCTCGGCCACAAAGAAATCAGCTGGCAGCCTTCTTGCGCCTTTGAAGTATCCGAGCCGTCACCCGAAACCGTTTCGGGCGCTTGTCACGATTTTGTGATCTTTAGCGGCGACCTGACGGCCGAGGATGGCGATCAAGAATCATGGGGGCTGTGCTTGCATTACAAAAACTGCCAGCACTTTCCCAGCCTTTCTCTCTATCTCATGCGCGCGCCCACCATCTCCCAGCTGACGCAATTCCGGACTTTTGTCGCCGAAGTGCTACGCTGTCTGCGTTCGCCGGCACACATGTCATTCGTGCGCCTCGAAAAAATAAAGCCCGACTGTTGGAAAGTCGCCTCCATGAAATACAGCAATGGCACCAGTTCGCCGGTACCGAAAATTTTCTTTGAAACGGTCATTTCGCTTTAACGCAAATTCCCGCCCTCATCGGCGGGAATTTTTTTGACGTAGGGTCGTTGCCTGCCTGCGCAGGCAGGCAACGACCCTACGTCACACCACAACATTACACATTGAATTTGAATACGCAAACGTCCCCATCCTTCACTTCGTACTTTTTTCCTTCCAGCCGAATCATGCCCTTTTCCCGCGCCGCCACCTCACTGCCAACGGTTAACAAGTCCTGCCAATTGATCACGTCCGCGGCGATAAAGCCACGCTCAAAATCGCCATGAATTTTGCCGGCCGCTTGCGGCGCCAACATGCCGCGAGTAATCGTCCAAGCGCGCGTTTCATCCTGGCCGGTCGTCAAGAAGCTGATCAAGTTTAAAACTTTATAGGCCTCCAAAATTATTTTGTCCAATCCGGAAACGGCAATACCCATTTCCTTCATATATTCTTGCGCCTCTGCCGCGTTCAAATCGGCCAAGTCCGCCTCAATCTTGGCGCAAACCGGAATAATTATTTCATTTTTTAATTTTGGTAAATTCGGCGCCTCGTTGATCGTATTCTCGTCCACGTTTAGAAGGTAAATCATCGGCTTCACCGTGAGAAAACTCATATACTGAACAGCTGCCAATTCCTCCGCACTCAATCCCGCCTTGCGCAACGGCAAACCCTGTTCAAGCGCCGGAACGATTTTCTTTTCGAAAAGTTCAATCAGCGAACGCGTGTCTTTTTCGTCCTTGGCACCCGCGCTTTTCACTTTGTCACGCAACTTGCTCAAGTGCTTTTTGGCCGCGTCAAGGTCGGAAAAAGCCAATTCCATTTCCACAATCTCCGCGTCTTCCTCCGGATCCACCTTGCCGGCCACGTGAATGATATTTCCCAATGCAAAACCGCGAATCACGTGACATATGGCATCCGCTTCGCGAATGTTCGCGAGAAACTGATTGCCAAGTCCCTCACCCTTGTGCGCGCCTTTGACCAATCCGGCAATATCAACGAATTCGATCGTGGTATAAATAATTTTTTCCGACTTTGACATGTCTGCCAGATTTTTTAACCGTTCATCCGGAACCAAAACAATACCCTTGTTCGGTTCAATGGTGCAAAAGGGGTAGTTGGCGATATCAATCTGTTTCTTCGTCAGCGCCTTGAAAAGCGTGGACTTGCCCACATTTGGCAGGCCGACTATTCCGATAGAAAAAGACATACTGGGTGCGGAGGCGGGTGCTCGGTACGTGAAAGCTGGTTTAGAAAGTGGAAAATAGATAATGGATTTTATTTTCCAGTATCCACCCTCAACCATCCAAACCAGCTTCCTCGCCGGAGGACGAGTCCGTCCTATGGCGGACACATATCACGCACCAGCATCCAATTTAACTGTATGGATAATACGGCACAATCGCGCAAAAGTCAACACAAAACGGCTCCGTTTTAGCGGAGCCGTTTTTAACAAGTGATTTATTGTTTCGGCGGTTCGACCTTTACCAGTCCAAAAGTAGCGACAATCTCCTCAAAGTTGCGCCGGTAATCGAAGTAACCGGTCAATTTCTTATTCGGCACGTTGAACGTGGCGCGGTAAATGTTGTCCGCCGTGAGAATCAAAATCGTGGGTACTTCGCTGTTATTCTTGTCCAGATTGATAAAGTAAATCATCCGACCGTCGGCAAAGGTAATTTTGTCGATAATATCGAGATCGCTGAAAATTTCAATTTTTTCTTTTAGGCTCAACTTGGCGAAGTCGGCATAATCGGCAGTGATGGTCAGGACGTTCAAAAAGTCCGGCTGATTGATCGGCTGAAGCACAACCGTCGTCACCGGCTTTGTTGCAGCATCATTCGCAGGCGGCATGACCGCGTTCACTTTTTCCCAATTGGTCGGGTAACTAACCAAGAAGCCCAATGTTTTATCATCCAAAATATTCCACCCTGTGGCGTTAACCTTGGTCGGAATAGTGCGACTCTTGTCAAAAAGGTCAATCACAACATTCTTGTTGGAAAGATTATCTTTTTCCAGTATGTCCGCCTTATCTTTTAGTGAAGTTAACTCCTGCTTCAGCACGCTTACCTGCTCTTCCAAGCTCTTGGTTACATCGTTACCGCCCTTTTTGATCTCGGAAATCTTGTCCTTCGTATAGCCAAAAACAATGCCAATAATACCGAGAATCACCACTACGGCGATAACCAAGTTGAATAAGTTATTATCATCGGATTTGGCTTTGGCTGCGGTCGGCTTGACCGGTTCAGCCGGGATTTGTTTCTCAACCGGCTTCTTCACTTTTTTCGCCTTTTTTTCCTCCTCTTTTTCAACGTTTTCGATAATGTTGTCTACTGGCATAGGTCAGCAGTTATGATTATTTAACACGAGTCCCCCCTTTTCGATCAAAAACATTTTACCACGTTCAAAATTTAGCGCAACCCATTTACACACAAGCAAACCTTTGTTGTAAAACCTGTGGGAAAAAGGTATTATGTAAGCAAAGGTAAATTGACCTAATTGACCTAATTATTCTAATTTACCTAAATAATGTCCAAGGCTAAAATACCCAATACCCAAAAATAGTATCCAAGGTCAAAAAGCCCAATCACCAAATTTCACTTTTATCGTTTTCTATAAAAGTTGCTAATTGACTATTTCTTGAGACTTTGAGATTTGTTCATTGGGATTTATTTAGAATAATTAGGTCAATTAGAACAATTAGAATAATTTTATGTCAACAACTTCCCCCTCCATCGAAGATCTGCTCAAAAAATCAAAAACCGGAACAACGGCTTCATCGGCTAAAACCAAAAAGGGCCGAACCGACGACGATGTCACGGTCGAGGAAAAACTGGAAAAAAAGCTGGGCGCCCTTGATGTTGGTGATGAAGAAATGAAAGTACAGCAACAAGCGGCCGGGCTGGGCTTGACCTACATCGACTTGACAGAATTTCCCATCAGCGGCGAAGCGCTCTGGCTAATTCCGGAATCAGTGTGCAAAAAAGAAAAAGTCGTTTGTTTTGTCTATACCGGCGAACAAGTTCGCCTCGCCACCACTGATCCGAAAAACACAGAAATTCCAAAAATCAAAACCAGCCTCGAAGAATCTCTGCACGTGCATGGAGAGCTGTATTTAATTTCCGAACGAAATTTGAAGCACGCCCTCGAGGTTTACGCCAAATTGCCCAAATACACACCACCCCCGGCCGGCGTGCAGATCAGTGAGGCGGAACTGGAAAGTTTCAAAAAAATATCCGTTGACTTCAAAGCGCTAAACGACCAACTGCAAAAGGTAAACACTTCTGAAATGGTCACACTCATCATCGCGGCCAGTATTCAGGCCGGCTCTTCCGATATTCACGTGGAAGCGGAAGAAAAAGACGTGAAAGTGCGCTTCCGGCTTGACGGACTTTTGCATGATGTCGCGTCCGTGCCAAAGGCCGTGTGGCCAAAGGTGATTTCCCGCATCAAACTGCTCTCCGGCTTGAAACTTAACATTACGGATAAACCGCAAGACGGTCGATTCACCATCACCACGGCGAAAGAAAAGATTGACGTGCGCGTATCCTGCCTGCCCACGACTTGGGGCGAGAGCGTGGTGATGCGTTTGTTGAAAGCTTCCACGGCCAGCTTGAGTTTCGAAGCGCTGGGAGTCATCGGCAAGGCGTTTGACGATCTGAAAAAGCAAATCGAGCGGCCGAACGGCATGATCATCACCACCGGTCCGACCGGCTCCGGTAAAACCACAACGCTTTACGCCATGTTAAACAAGCTGAACCAAGAAGACACGAAGATCATCACGCTTGAAGATCCGGTCGAGTATAAATTGGAAGGAATTAATCAAAGCCAAATCGATCACAGTGCCGGCTACTCGTTTGCAGACGGTTTACGATCTATATTGCGTCAAGATCCGGACATTGTCATGGTCGGCGAAATGCGCGACCTCGAAACCGCGGAGGTGGCGATCAATGCCGCCCTGACCGGCCACCTTGTTATCTCCACAATCCACACGAACAGCGCGGCCGGCGCCATTCCCCGCTTTCTCGCCATGGATGTGAAACCGTTCTTGCTCGCTCCGGCGCTAAACGCGGTCATGGGCCAGCGTCTCGTGCGCCGCGTTTGCGAAAAGTGCAAACAAGAAATTCAACTTGCGCCCGATGTTCTTGAACGAGTGAAAACCACGCTCGCCGCCATTCCCGATGGTCATACGGACAAACCGGACATGAGCAATACGAAATTTGTCGCGGGCAAAGGTTGTGAAGCGTGCAATAATATCGGCTACAAAGGCCGCGTGGGCATTTACGAAATCTTGGTCATGACGCCGGAGATTGAAAAAGTAATTCTTGGCGGCAAAGTTTCCGAGTACGACATGCAAGATATTGCCATCAAAAACGGTATGATCACCATGACGCAAGATGGACTGATCAAGGCGTTAAAAGGCATGACAACGGTGGATGAGGTGTTTAGAGTGGCGGAATAAAAATTATTCTAATTGTTCTAATTAATCTAATCCCGAGCCGAAGGCTTCCCTTAGGGAAAGGGATCCCTTTGGGATTATTCTAAACAAATTCCAAGCACCAAGGAAACTTCAATAAGCTATCAACCAAGTATGCCTCACCTACATGAAAAAATGGATTTCTGCGCGGAAACTTTCATTGTTTACAAAAACACCGTGCTTCTGCGAAAACATGACAAGCTTAAAAGGTGGCTAAGTGTGGGCGGGCACATTGAATTATATGAAGATCCGAGTGAGGCCGCGGTTCGAGAAGTAAAAGAAGAGGTTGGGCTGGATGTGGAGCTATATCAAGAAGCCGGCCGACAGCCTATTTTTCATGG
>Ga0156693_113_pt1 | contig 12422 bp, 13 predicted proteins | sample RifOxyC2_FD_112023 | JGI IMG/M metagenome (GOLD analysis project Ga0156693, IMG submission 112023) | Candidatus Falkowbacteria bacterium RIFOXYC2_FULL_48_21 | reverse complement strand
GAAATGGAAACGGAATGAAGTTCACGGAAGTGATGCCCGGCGCGATTATCGCGCACGCAAGTCCGGATGTGATGGCCGGTTGTCCGTCGGAAATTGTGAAGGTTCTCAAGCTGAAAAACATTTCTTTGCCCACGACCATTATCATGCCCACGCTTTTTTACGCGAAAGGATTGCTCCAAGCGGCGTGCGAATTTCCGTTGTACGCGTTCCTGTTTGTTCTTGGATTGTTTTTTAAGGGTAAGAAGTTAACGATCGTCGGCGAGGCGGATCAGTGCGAACGTATGCGCAACATTTTGCGGCTGACTTTGCTCGGACCCACGCGCGAGGAAATGGAAGAGTGGGGCATTGAGGAAAAAGAAATCAGCCAAATTCTTCGGCTCAATCAACATTTCGCGTTGAAGAAACCCGGCACGCAGGAAGTGGCGCAAATTGATGACATGGTTGATTTCATCGCTTTTCAGAATGACCAGGTTGAAATCTCCGGCAATGCCAAAACCATCACCATCACGAAAAAGGGAACCAATCTTTTTACGGTGAATGATGGCGAGGCCGAGGTGGCGGTGGATATCAACGTGCACAAATTGCAGTCGCCGCCCATTCCGATCGAGCCGAAAGGGCTGGTGCCGCGCGCGATCTTTGGCGCGGTGGCGCTGACCAAGTGTACGACCGGATTTGATCACACGGGCTACACCACGGCGCTCGGCGCTATTCTGAATTACATGATGGTGCTGGTGGATGGTGCACCCTGGGGAAAGGAACATTTGCGATCGCTAGGCATCAATCATCATAGCCAGGTGTGTGGCCACGTTGTGTCGCACATTCATGATGATCATTCGAACATCTATGACCTGATTGTGAACGGACAGAAATTCGTTCTCTTGTCTGACAAGCTTGGTTACCATTTGTTGGTCAAGAAAACGGCGTTGACGCTCGGACTGACCGAAGAGCAAGTGGCCGGACTGATCGATCTGGTGGAAGTGGTCAAAGGCGTGCCGTTGATTTTTTACGGCGCGGAATTTCTTTTTTGGCGCACGGCGCATCCGAATGCCACACTGGGGTTCAGCGTCACCATGAATGGCAAGACAATGGTGTTTTCCGGCGATACGGTTTGGGGCAAGGATCTGGACGTTTTGGTGGAGCAGGGAGTGGTGGACGCGGATGTGGCGGAGTGGATTCAGAAAGCTCCGCGTTTGGCTTCGGACGTGACATTTATGGATTGCGGCGGCGGAGCCATTCATCCGAAAATGGCGGAGGTGGCAAAGTTGTCCGATCAGGAATGTCGCCGCATCGTGCCGACGCACATCATGAGCGTGCCGGAAGAGTTTTCCGGTAAGTTCAAGGTGATTGAACCTGGACAGCAGTGGATCATCATTCCCGGCCGGACATGTGAAACCGGTGACATGCTCCAAGTCGTGGACGCGCCGATTTTCGAAGGATTGAGTCCGGCATGGCGCAACACGATTTTCGCGCATGGCGAAACGCGATCCTACCGTCCGGGTGAAACGGTGTTGAAGCTGGGACAATCAAATGATCGGCTCTACGTTGTTATCGGCGGATCGGTCAGTGTGAAGAATGAAAGCGGTGCGGTGCTGGCTCGTCTCGCGGCCGGAGATTTTTTTGGAGAAATTTCTATCATGCGCGGAGTGCCGGTGACGGCGACGGTGGAAACGGACGCGGAAACCAAGCTGTTTTCTTTGCCCGGTCGGATTTTTTTGGCTATGGCTATGTCCACCGGACTTTTCGAGCGGCTGGACAAGGTGCATGCGGTCAGGCCGGTCATGATGAAGTTCGGCTTCACGCGTGATTTACCCAGTCGCGTGATGAATGAGCTGATTCAGGCGGCGGAAGTGCACTTTTTTGAGCCGGGGGAAACGGTGATTGCGCAAGGTGATACGAACGTGGATCGGCTTTACGGCATTTTGCACGGTCAAGCCAGTGTGCATTTCCGTGGCCGGAGCGAAGTGATTTCGTTGTACCAGCACGACGTGTTCGGTGAAATGGCGTTCATCAACCGGGCGCCGCGTATCGCCACAGTCAAAGCGGTGAATCGGTTGCAGGTTTTCTCGCTGTCGCGCGATGACTTTGATCGCATCGTCGAGAAAACGCCGATGTTGTACGTTTATCTCGGTTTGTTGACCAAAGAAAGAAAGCCGGCCACGCCGGCGTAACAAAAAAGCGGCCGAACGCATGGCGTTCGAGCCGCTTTTAATTAGGGTTTCACGATCATGGTGCAGAGATAACCGTCGTGCACTTTGTCGCAACCGTGAGTAACTGTTATGAGGGAGCTTATTTCTTCGAGCATGTCGTTAACCGCATTTTTGTCAGCGTCCGGATAAAATGGACAGAAGTCATCCGGATTATTTAACGAGCCGTTGTGCAAAAAGGCGCGTGACGCGCAACCGCCGTGGCAAGCCGCGAGGTAAACGCATGATTCGCAGAATGGTGGCTGGCGCTCGCGCACTGCGCGGAAGGTTGGTGAATTGTAAATCTGATCCATGTCGGTTTCGGCGATATTACCGCCGGACCAAGCTTTTCCTTTGAGATAAACGCAAGGCGTCACGGACAAGTCCGTTTGAATCCGGCAAGAAAGCGTGCCGCACGCGCATCGTCCGACCGGTTGATTTTTTTCATGATGGCTGAGCAGGGCGGAGAGTAGCGGGTCGGACAAGCTTTCGAACGTGACGCCTTTTTGCGCCAGAAGTTTGATTATCTGCCAGAAGCGCGGCGTGGTTAGCCGCAAGTGTTCTTTGCCGCGACCGGTTTGCCGGAACCAGTTCGTGCGCCATGAGGCGCCGAATTTGGCTGACAGTTCGAGAAATTGTTCAATGTGATCATCCGTGGTTTCGCTGGTCACGCAAGTGACGATGGATCGTTCCATGCCCACGTCTTGCATCCGTTTCAAACTTTCCAGCACCCAATGCCACGCTTCCGGATGACCGCGAAAGCGGTTGTGTTCTTCCGGATTGGGAAAATCAAGTGAGATGTCAATGTCGTGGAAAAGTTTGGGCAGCTCTTCCGGTTGAACCAATAGAACGGTCGTGCCGTTGCTGGTGAGCGCTTGGCGCACTTGCGGATAAGCGGCCTTGATGTAACGCGCCAGTTTGAGCGTGCTCGGATTGAATGAAAATTCACCGGTTCCGTAATTAATGTCGCGAATGCGCGGACAGATTTTGTCCGCCACTTTTTTTAGCGTTTCAAAGTCGCACGCGTGTGACTCAAGTATGCTGGCGTTGTAGCAATGTTCGCAATGCATGTTGCAACCGCCAAATCCCCAACCGACGCTTCTGATATCCATGGCAACCTCCGTTTGGTGTTTTGTAAAAGAGCGTTTAAATGATTTTAGTGCGTAGGGAGGGAAATGTCAATGGGGTGGAAGGGCAAAGGGCAAAAAACTAAGGGCAAAAGTAAAAGTAAGGATGAAAGAGAAAAATAAAAAATACGTTGAAGGTTTTTTAGTGGGGCAATCACGGTTTATGAATTCTTATTTTTGATCTTACTTTTTGTTTTTTTTTGCCCTTAATGCTCGCGAATCGTTGACAAAGCATTTCGCGTTTGCTATACTGCGCGGTCAAGGTAAGAAGACTGACCAACCAAAAGGAGGCGAAAATGATTGCTATTTTGCTTGTGGCCAGTCTGTTGTCCGGATCCATTCCGGAAAAGAGTTGGGTCGGTCAAATGAAGGAAAAAATCAGCAGCTTGGAGATGGTTTCATTCAAGCAGGTTCGCGAGGCGAAAACGCGAATTCGCGAAAAGTATTCTCGATCGGGACTGCCATACCGGTTGGTCAATCGCGTCATTGGCAAGGTTGGTTACTATCACGTCAACGACCTGTTGCGGAATTGGTATGCGTTGCCGGCCGGCACGCGTGACAAGATTGAGTTCATGTTTGCGGATGCGGGATTGAAGCATTTGACGTTTCTTTGTTTCTACGAAAGCGGCGCGAACCCAAACGATCGAAGTTATGCCGGGGCAATCGGGCTTTACCAAATTATGCCACGAACGGCGAAGTTGCATTGCGGCATTGACTTGGTCGAGGACCTTTACGATCCGGTGGTGAACGCGGCCTGCGCGATTGAGATTTTGATTGAAAAGGGCGCGCGAGAAAATTTGGTGGCCGGGCTGGTTTACTACAACGGCAAGCGCAAGGAGTGTCCGATGAAGGGATACTTCAACTGTTTTTGGGAGAAATACCAAGCGGCACTCACGCCGGAAGAAAAGGAAAAGTATTTGCGCGCCATGATGTATGTGCCGAACGTGCTTTTGCATCAGGCGATTGGGGAAGAGTTGATTTGGCGGCGCGAGGTGGCGACAAAGTAAAACAACGGCCCTGCCAATGGCGGGGCCTTTATTGTTACAAATACACGCGCGTGGTATAATGGGAGCGCAAGAGGGCGGAATGGGGCGCAAGAGGGCGACGGGGTGGAAGAAGGCAATGGGGCAATGAGGGAAGAGAGGCAACAAGTAAATAAAAAATTTATGGAACAAAAAGAAGAAAAAGGACATGAAAAAATGATTGTTTGGAAAAGTATAGAAGAGTTGGATGAGATTGTGCGAGAAATTCCAAGAAAGATTCCGAATCATAAGCATAAAATGATTGATCAGCTGGAAAGCTCCAATGATTCGACGGCGGCGAATTTTGTCGAAGGGTATTATTCCGGATCGCTCGGTGAATATATCAAGTTTTTGAAATATAGTCGTCGATCTTGTGCAGAGGTTTTTGTGCGCGGACGGCGCGTGTTCAATTACGGATATATTGATAAAGAATTGTTTGACCGCTTTGAAGATCGGTGCATAAAGACAGGTTATTTGATTGACCAAACCAGAAAATCGTTAGAAGAAAAGCAAGCCAGAGAAAGGTGATTTTTATTATTCCCTTGTGCCCCTCTTATTCCTGTTGCCTTATTGTCTTCTTCCGCCCCGTCGCCTTCTTGCGCCTTGTTTCGCCTTCTCATGCTCACAATAAAATTTTACCAATATGGACAACTACTCAAAGTTCAAAGAAATCACAAACAAATGGAAACTTCTCGTCGCCGCCGACATTGTGGCGTTCTCGTTTCAGGAGCGGCAATTAAAAGTGCTTTTGGTTAAACGAAAATACGAGCCGGGCGTGGGGCAGTGGGCCATCCCGGGCGGATTTGTGCGCGAGGATGAGAGCTTGGAAGAATCAGCGCTCCGCGAGTTGAAAGAAGAAACCGGCTTGGCAAAGGACTGCTACTTGGAACAGCTTTACACTTTTGGCGAAGTGACGCGCGATCCGCGCGGTCGGGTAATTTCGGTGGCGTACATGGTTCTGATCAACGAACCTGAAAAGTTAAAGTTAAAGGCGTCTGACGACGCCACGGATGCGCAATGGTTTTCCGTTGATGATTTGCCGCCATTATCTTTTGGCTCGGCGCACCGGAAAATTTTGGAATATGCGCGCCAGCGCTTGCATTGGAAACTTGAGTATTCGAACGTCGCATTCAGCCTGCTCGGCGCGCACTTTACGCTGACCGAGTTGCAACGACTGTACGAATCCGTTTACAATGAAAAGCTGGACAAGCGCAACTTCCGTAAGAAAATTTTATCGCTTGACTTAGTCGATCCCGTTGATAAAGTTTCAAGCGAGCTCGGCCGGCCGGCGCAGCTTTACAACGCGCGCACGAAGAAACTAAAAATTTATACGAGGATAGTTTAGGAGGGGGGGGGCGCCCGCTTCGACTCGCACACTCAACTCGTCGAATCGAGGCGAGCAGAGTCCAAAGTCTAAAGTCAAAAGTTAAAAGTCGGAGTCGCAAGTCCAAAGTTTAAAGTTAGAGCGACAAGGTGTAAGAGTAAAAAGACAAGTGTAAAATTCAACGCAAAAATTCGCGAATAAAAAGAGTGGGATAGAATGTCCCCACTTTTTTGTGACGGGAAATTGAATGGTTTGCAGGTTTAGCGTTTGGTTTCGCGGAGTTTGGCGCGTTTGCTGTTGACGTTTCGCCTTGTGTTTGGTAAGCTCGACGTAGTTGGTTCTTTATGGCAATTTAGTGTGATTAACTTGGTTAACATGATTAACAAGGTTAACTGATTTTGTTCAACCACAAGGAGGTGTGAAGATGGCCAGAAGTGTTAACAAAAAGTGGTTCATTGAGTTGATTGAAGCATCGTCTTTGTCATGCCAAGTGAAGATCGAAGTCGCGGACGCATTGAAGGATTACCCTGATGATGAGCCATTTGATGTTGTTTACGATGCGGTTTTGGCGCGGGAGGCCATGACGGAAAACGAGATCATTGATTTGCTGGCTGAAAATTTCGGCGTGGAAAAAGTTGATCTCGAGAGCGTGGCGGTGCCGGACGACGCGATAAAAATGATTCCGCGCGAGGTGGCGCAGAAGCATGTCGCACTGCCTATTTCTAAATCAGGTTCGACTTTGCGCGTGGCGTTTTACGATCCGACCAATGTTTACGCGCAAGACGACTTGCATTTTTTGACCGGCTATAACGTCCAAGTGGCGCTAGCGCCGAAAAGTCTGATTGTCGGGGCGATCGAAGACTATTACGCTCCGCAAGATGATAGCGAGATTTTGGATTCGCCGGCTGAAGAAATGGAAGCGGCTTTTCCGGGCGCGATGACGATGACGGATGATGATGAGGATAAAAAGCACCAGGCGGAGGAAGACGGAATTGATATTGATGCACTTGAGCGGTCGAGCAAAGAGGCGCCGACGGTGCGGCTGGTGAATCTGGTGTTGGTGGACGCGGTGAGGCGTGGGGCATCGGAGATTCACATCGAGCCGTATGAAAAGCAGTTCGACATTCGCTATCGCCTTGACGGGGAGTTGCACGCCATGATGCGGCCGCCGCTTCGTTTGAAAAATGCGATAGTGTCGCGGATCAAGATTATGGCCGCGATTGACATTGTCGAACGGCGCAAGGTGCAAAACGGAAAGATTCAGTCGGTTCTGGGTAAAGAAAAATACGTAACGTTTTACGTTTCCATTTTGCCGGTACTTTTTGGCGAAAAGGTGGTGCTCCGAGTGTACGATGCCAAGAAGGCATTGCCTCTCGCGAGTGATTTTTTCCTCGCGGTTGACGACATGGAAGGGCTCAAGCGAGAGTTGGCGCGGCCGGGGATCAAGGGTATTTACGGTCCGGCGCGGGCGGGCAAAACGTCTTTGCTCCAACTCATTTCATCTGAAATGAGTGCCACGTGGGGAACGCAGAATGTGCTTGCGATCGGCGATGTGGATGTCGGTGGTTTAGTGGTTGGCAATGTGAATTGCGTTCGGTTGGATCCAAAGATCGGATTGACCGGAGCGCGCGTGCTGGCGGAAGCATGTTATGGCCAGAGCGCGGACGTGATTATCATGGATGGAATGTTTGACTCGGATACTGCCAAAGCGGCTGTCGACACCGCTCTTTCGGGCAAGGTGGTGATTCTCACCATGGCGGCCGGTTCGGCAACGGAAGTGCGCGGCGTGATGGGGAAACTGCTTGGCGATGATTCGCGGCTCGATCTGGCGCTCAATCTTTTCCTCGGCGTGCGGCTTTTGCGCCGGCTTTGCCCGGAATGCAAGGCGCCGTTCGCGGACAAGGAAATTTTGGCAAAGTCTTTTCCGCCGACAGAGTTGCCGATAGTGGAGAAGATGCGAATACCGGTTGGTTGCTATCGTTGCAATCACAAGGGTTATTCCGGACAGGTGGGTCTTTGCGAGGTGGCGAAGAATGCCTCCGGACAAACGATCGGCGCGTCCATGCAGGCGAAGATGCGTCTGTTGCTCGAAGCCGGAACCACTTCGCTCGAGGAAGTGGTGAGGCAGATTCCCGTCTGAACTTAACATTTGTAACAACAACAAACGCGGCTGAATGAGCCGCGTTTTTGAATTGATAAAAGTTAATCAAAAGATCGTTACGGCCGCGCTTCCAGCGACTCTACTCTCTGCCGTAATTCAATCACATCGCCAACGATCGCATCGGTGTCGGCCTTGTCCCGCGCGTCGATTTTTGCTATCGCCTCCTTCACGTCCTCAACATCACTTCGGACAACATCAATCTTGGCGCCAAGGTTAGACTCTACTTCGTCTATACGGTTTTCCAGTCCCGCCAAATCTTCCTTTGTGGCAAACCGCTTCAGGTCTTCTTTCGTGGCCATTTTAGCCTCCAGCTCATCAAATTTTTCCGTCATCCTCGTTTCCATGTTTTCAAAACATCCGCCGATCGTCACAGCGAGATCTTCGATTTTCTCATCCGTGCGCTTCTCCGCTCCCGCAAAACCGGATTGCACAACATCAGCCAACTCTTTTATTTTATCGTCTGTGCGCTTTTCCGCTCCTGCGAAGCCGGATTGCACAATGTCAGCCAACTCTTTTATTTTATCGTCTGTGCGCTTTTCCGCTCCTGCGAAGCCGGATTGCACAATATCAGCCAACTCTTGTATCTTATCGTCTGTGCGCTTTTCCGCTCCTGCGAAGCCGGATTGCACAATGTCAGCCAACTCTTTTATTTTATCGTCTGTGCGCTTTTCTGCGCTCGCGAAGCCTGTTTGCATGATGTCAGCCAACTCTTTTGTTGTTATTTCTTTTTCCATATTTTTTTACTTCAACAATATGATAGCAAAAATAAAAACAAGCGTCAAAAAAGACCGGGATTCATTGATTAATATGATTATGCGGATTATAGGATTGGTTTTTCTTTTGTTGACCTATGAAAGAAAAACCCCGCGGCGTGGCGCGGGGGATGGGTGCTAGAAAAGTTGTTTGCCGATTTGGTTGAAGCGCACGAGCCCTTCGACTTTGCGCACGCAGGTGCCGTGCTGAAACAGCGCCAGCGTGGGCAGCCGATTGAGACGCACCGGCCGATTCGGATCTTCTTGTTGTTGGCGCGGCACATCGATGGCCAGCGCTTTGCGGCCGGTGAATGAAAGGAACTTGGCCAGCTCCAATTTTTGATCTCGGCCCACGTGTGAGCGGGAATCAAAGTAGAAAACAAGAACCTCGGCCATTTTTGCGAGCAGACTCGGTGTCAGTTGCGCGTCCGTTGTTTCAATGATTCGTACCGCCACGAGTAACCTCCTTGGGTTGTTGTGAGCAATGGACGGCAGGAGTATATCACGATGGAAAAATTTAAGCAAGAGTATGCGACACAAAATTTCGTACCAAAACAGAAGCCGTTGCGAAATCAAAACCCGCAAGCTATGCTCGCGGGAATGATTATTGTGTTTATATCAAGGCGAATGGTTGCATCCGCAAAACCTTGTCCGCGTCTTCGGCGGTGATTGCTTTCCGCATCGTTAAAATTTCAATCAGCGCATTGAATTTTTCATTTTCCTTGCGCGTCAGCGTCGTCATGATTCTGCGCATGTCGGCCAGTTTGTTGTTGACATACTCTTTCGTTATTGAATCGTTTTTTAGGCGGTTGAATTCTTTACTGTCAATGGTCGCCTTGAATGTTGGTTTTGATTTTTTCTTCATATGGTGACATTATAATTTATCGTCCAAGGTGTTGTCAAATTTTACATATGATTCGCTGATTCTGATGATTAGTTTGATTATTTCGTTGGTTTTCTATGACAAAAAAGCCCCGAACCGCGATGGGTTCGGAGCATCATTTTCTAATTCCTCACCTCGCCCTTTCATACTCGCGACTCAATCGCTCGCACTCGGCCACGAACGGCGCGCAGAGTTTTTGCAGAATGTCGCGGCTGACCAGTTCGCCCTGATTGGCAAAGGCATTTCGGATTGTGCCGACAATCTCGCTGTAATTATCTTTTTTGTACCATGTAATGAACACGTCAATCGGCACATTGTTGTCGCTTGTGTTTCGGCGAGCCATGACTCGGCCGTGAATTGACGAGCCATCATTCATAAACCGGATATCTTTCACCTCCATGGCGAAGAGAATTTCTCCGCCTTCGCGCGCCTCACTCAAAACAACGGGCGGAATTTCGATTTTCATGGTGTTCCTCCATTTGAATAAGTTATTTAGACAAACCTTCAATCAGTCGTCATTTCGCCAAGCGCCGTACAGATAAGTCACCAGGCAAATTGTTATTTCATCTGCGCGCAGATTGATGGATTCAAGCTTGCCTTTTTCGATGATCATCTTTTGTTGAGGCGCATATCTTATCCCAGTGACTTCATCGACAAGGTCACCATACAATACCTGAATTTTTAGCCACCCGATGCCTGCAGCGGCATACCGCCCCCTCGCAAGCACAAATACTTCCGCCACTTTCTCCAAATCAGGATTATCCGCGCGTTTCTCCAGCACGAAGTAATGGAGGCGTTTGAGTGAACCGTACATGGCATCGTTGACGAAAAGGCCGAGAGTTTTCATGTTGTCCCTCCGTTGTTTATGTTCGCCATTTGACCCTGATCCGCGAGCCGGAACCATCTGATTAATCAGGCAACTTTTTCAATAATCGTATGGTGCTGAACAAGCCAATCGGTATTGGTACCATGAACATCACGAAGCAGAGTGACATGACAATTCTAAAAAAACAATGCGAAAAATACGAAAACCAAGAAAGAAACACCAACTTTATCGGCGGCGGCGCCCAAAGATTATATAGCCCATTGACGCACGCCACTTCGACCAACAAATAGAGGACAACCGTTAGCAAGCACAAGCACCACCAACGCCGGTCAATGGATTTACTTTTCATTTCTTCTCCTTTGAAATTGTCAACGATCATCTCGCCCGCATTCTCCAATTCGCACTGAATCATGCGGGTAAGGGCGCTTCCATGCACTAGTGCATAAAAGCGCGTTGTTTTTTTTCGTCATCCGAATACTTTGACAACCAACCAAACCAATCCGCCCACCAGCATGATATTTGCGGCAATGACGATTGCCAACCAGACAAAAACGCCGTTCCGCTTGAACCATGACAAAGTCTTTGGATCGGGAACCGTGAGCGCTGTTTCGATGTCCGCACCACAGCCTTCACAAAACTTATCATACCGCGGATTCAATTCATTACCGCAGACTTGGCACTTTGGCCTGCGAAATTCCAGGACAGAACCAGAGGGATACGATTCTTTGCAATTGTCACAATAATAGCGATTCGATGCGGATAGGTAATTTTTCGGATAGGTCATTCGATGATTACAAAGCGGACAAAAACTGTCGGTATGTCCGATTTGTTCTTTCCCCGCGGCGACCTTCAACACCTCTGCCCCGCAACGACCACAGTGTCGCCCCCAATCTTCTTTCCCGTGTTCTCGATCACACGAACAGCGGAACTTGTACAGTGTGACGGTTGTGTCGGTGGAAACTTTTGCCATGTTTGTCTCCTTTGTAAATGAACCACCCCACCCGCGCCATCCACTTTTTTGCATGGCGCGGGTAGAGGCGCCCCGAAATGAGATCGGGGCGCGATGTTGTCTTACTCGCCAACGACGAGAAAATGCTGCCCGGGTCTTTTACCGTCGAGGCACTCGATGCAGTTGAACCGGAGGTACCTTCTTTCTTCCCACGCAGTTAGAACCGGCGTGAAGCCACCTCGAACATCAATTACCCAAACATCGGTCAGTTTTTGTATCTCGGGATAAGTCGCACCAAAAGCGAGAAGTTCATACACGGTCGCGGAACGCACATGGTGCGCTCCCATATAAGCTACAGCTTCGAGTATGTTTTTCGTTTTTGGCGGGTTTATTATGCGGCTTACCAACATTTCTTTTTTTCCAACCAGTCCGCTCGGAACGGGATATTTTTCTTTTATGTATCCGTCGAAATTGCAATATTCACCAGCCTCAAGCATCATCTCCAATGACATGCCATAATCGATCACAATAGGATAAATGCCGGCTCCCGCGACAAAGCCGTTCGGGTTGAGCAGGAATGCTTCAAAGTTTCCCTCGTTGATGAGGCCGGTGTTGGCTATGGCGATAAGTCTTTCCATCTGGCCCAGTGTAATTTTTCCCATTGACACCCTCCTTTGTTAATGAACCCCTCGCTTCCAAAATCAAATCCTAAAACTTGATTCCGCAAGTGAGGCCCCGCCGCTCGCGAGCGGCGGGGCGCAGTGGTTGTTATTCGGGCGGATTCGGGATAAACCAGTTGAGCAACCATGGATCAATCGCTCTGAAGCGCATGGTCGCGAGCAGAGCCTGCTGTTCTTCCTGGACGCCGTAGTAGCCGCTCCAAAGTTCTTGCGTGCGCTTGACCAAATCCTGCATTCCGGAGAGCGCCTGCAACTGCGGATAGGTCGCGAGATATACGAGCAGATTTTGCGGCTTGAAGTTTTGAAAAATCGCCTTTTCGTGCTCCGGATATTTTTCCGTGAGCGCTTGACGAAATTCGTTCGTCAGTTCCGTCGCCTGCGTCAGTCGGATTTCCTGCACTCCGCGCAACTGAACCAACTTTTGCGAATCCGCGAGCTGATCGGAATAGTTGTTCATGGTTGAGATGACAGTAGAAATGGTAAGTACGGCCAAAAGCATTCCGGCGCCACACACC
>Ga0156693_185_pt3 | contig 12527 bp, 9 predicted proteins | sample RifOxyC2_FD_112023 | JGI IMG/M metagenome (GOLD analysis project Ga0156693, IMG submission 112023) | Candidatus Falkowbacteria bacterium RIFOXYC2_FULL_48_21 | reverse complement strand
AATGATCTTTTGTTGCTTTGTGCTTTTCGCCGTATTCGTCGGTATATTCAAAAGTGAATTTTCTAGTACCTCGTCCTTTGATTTGGATAAAGTCAGTCGGCGAAAAGACGGGACGCATAAGCGCAAGATTTAAAATATCTTGGCAATCATAGCCCGTTGTCATCATACCGACAGTTACGCAAATTCTCGTTTTACTTGATTTGTATCCTTCTAAAAATTTGGTGTGTCCGTTGAGAATATTATTTGCAAAATTGATCGTGAATTGCTGGCTATCGGCAACATTTGAAGTTATTTGCACGGCAAAGTCAGAATTGTATTTGTCGGGCCAAAGTTGGCTCGCCATTTGATTGAGCGTTTGAGTAATTTTTGAAGCGTGCTTTTGGCTAACGCAAAATATAATACCTTTGCCGATTTCTCCGCTAATTGGATCTTTGAGAGAATTTTCAATAAACGTCTGGCAAAAGACACGATTTGTCTTTTCGGAAAAGAATTTCTTTTCAAAATCCTTTTGGAAAAATGTTTCTTCGCTTTCGCCACCTTCTTCGTCTTCAACCATAACAGCATAGCCTTTTTCTGAAAGTAATTCTGTGGTGATGTCTGTTCGTGCGTCTGAAACAATAGGATTGATTAAAAACCCTTCTTTTACGCCGTCAAGCAAACTAAAACGAAAAGTCGGCTCGCCATTTTTACAGCCAAAAGTCGTGTAAGTATCCAAGAGTTGTCGTCTTTCCCATGCTCGTGGGTCTTTTTGCGACAATTTTTGCGGATCAACATTTTTCAAATAATCTTTCGGCGTTGCGGTTAAGCCCAATTTGTAGCCGATAAAATATTCAAAAACTGCGCGCGAATTTCCGCCGATTGCTCGGTGTGATTCATCGGCAATAACTAAATCAAAATCCGTCGGTGAAAATATTTTTTTGTATTTATCTTGCGATGAAAGACTTTGAACGGTTGTAATAACAACTTCTGCCTTTTTCCAGTCATCACGATTTTGCTTGTAAATAACAGAGGGAAAATCATTGCTCAAATAGCGGACAAAGTTTTTATGTGCTTGATCTTCCAATTCCAAACGATCAACCAAAAACAAAATTCTTTTTGCGTTTCCCGTTCTCAAAAATAGCTTGATGATTGCGGCGGAAATAAGCGTTTTTCCTGTTCCCGTTGCCATTTCAAAAAGAAAACGATCATTTCCAGCTTCGGCGGATTTTTGCAAAGCGTGAACCGCTTTGAGCTGATATGGGCGTAAAATTCGCAAGTTTTCGTCCCAAAGATATTGTTCTCGTGTTTCTTTGTTGAGATAGCGAGGATCATCTTTGAAATTTGGATTTTGAGTAAACGCAATATAATCTTCTTTGACTTCCTCATCTGCTAAACGCTGATTGTCGGGTTTAAAATCTTGTCTGTGCTTCAAAGATTCTTGTGTTGGAAATTCCGTGATAATTTCAGGATCACCCCGTTCCAAATCCCAAAAATAATGAAGATTGCCGTTTGAGAGAATAACGAAACGAGCATTTTCAGTGTGAGCGTATTTTCTCGCTTGTTCTTTTCCGTCCAGTGGGTTTTTATCTTCTTTTTTGGCTTCCAAAACAACAAGGGGAAAGCCATTTTCATCAAGCAATAAAAAATCTATAAAACCGTTTTTTGTAGATTCAAAATCTTCACCAAAAGCGTCAATGTCTTTTTGGGTAAGTTTTACATTCGGTTCAAGCGAAATATTTGCTTGTCCTTTTTCATTATCAAAAAATCGCCAGCCCGCTTGTTCAAGGAGTTTGTTTATTTTTATTCTTGCTTTTGCTTCTTTGGAATTTGCCATAGTTTTATTTCATTAAATCATCAAGCGAAACACCAAGAGCGTCCGCACGCTGGCGTGCGATTTCAAAAATGCCTTTCAAATTGCGGAAAAATACCATGCCGAGGCGCTTTGCGCCGAGGCTGTTTCTTACGATTTCACAAAAAGTGAAACTTGGCGGAGAGGGGGAGATTTGAACTCCCGAAACCTTGCGGTTTACACGCTTTCCAAGCGTGCGCACTAGGCCACTATGCGACCTCTCCCTGATAAAACTCAAAATAAATTGAAAAATCCAAATTTAAAATCAAAATCTATCTTCATAACCACCCAATTATTCTATCAAATCTATTGAGAAAAATCAATTTTACAACCAAAAGCGGCCTTGCGACCGCTTATTGCATTTTTCCAAACTTACTCAATTCCCAAAATTCGTACGGGCGGAACAGTGTTCTGCCCTACTTCGCCAACAACGCATCAATCATCCCCTTGAACTGCTCAAACGGCAATGCGCCACTCACCAACTCGCCATTGACAAAGGTCGCCGGCGTGCCGTCCACGCCCGCCGCCGCGCCACCACTCGCCGAGTCGGAAATTTTCTGCGCGTACTTGCTAGTGTCAAGGCAATCGTTAAACTTCGCGGTGTTTAAACCCAACTTCTTCGCGCCGGCCTTCCACTTGTCCACGCTCATGTCAGCGGCTTTGTTCGCGGCAAACACGTAATCATACATCTGCCAAAACTTGCCCTGCTCACCCGCGCATTCCGTGGCCTCGGCCGCTTTTTGCGCTTCGGGATGGAAGGACAATGGGAAATGTCGTGTTACAAAAGCGATTTTGTTACCATAAGTTTCCTTAATCTTCTTGGCCGTATCATAATGCTTGGCGCAAAAAGGACATTCAAAATCAGTGTATTCGATCAAAACCACTTTGGCATTCTTATCGCCAAAAACATAATCACTGTCGGAAATCGCCGGAACAGGACTGGCCGCCGGCTCTTCTGCGGCCGGCTCCTCCGCCGCCGGTTCATCCGCCTTGGCCACGACCGGAGAGGATTGCTTGTCGCTAAAAACCAAAATCATGAGCACAAAAAACGCAATCACGGACAAAAGCGCCATACCGGAAAAAAATCCGAGGAAAAAATTAGTCTTGCTCGAACCCTTGGATAAAGTCTCGTCTAACATAGAGGGAACAGTTAGCTTTGTTAAATTATTGGATCATTAACACACAAGCGGTTGAGATAACATCCGGCCACACAATAAACATTTTACATGATACACGCCTCTCGTCAAGCTACGCTATGTGGAAAATTATGTTTTTGTCCGCAGCCATTACACCGAGCTTGAGCCTATCCTTACCCTCGGCATACATGGTGAAAAGCTTATCGCCTTTTTTAACATTTTGCCCGTAATTCACGTGAATATGAATACCGGCGAATTTTTCCATCGGCGCGCCCAAGTTCATGCACACTTCATTAATCGCCTTGTTGTCAACGGAATCAATGCGCCCGCTTTTCAGCGCGTGAATTTCATAGCGCTCCACCTCTTGCATCACTTCTTCGGAATTCAAGTCCGCCTTGCCGCCCTGCGCTACGACAATTTCATTCATTTTTTTCCACGCTTGACCGTTGGTGATTTGTTTCTTGGCCAGGTCAAATCCCTTGCCCGCCGCGCATTCGCCTTTTAATTCAAGCAACGCGCCGGCCAATTTACATGATTTGTTTTCAAGGTCGAGCGGACGAAACTTGTGCTGTTGCAGGACGCGCAACACATCGCGCGCTTCGAGCGCCGGACCGATGCCGCGACCAATCGGCTCTTTGGCCGGAGTAATCACGGCGCGCACCTTCATGCCAAACTTTTTCCCGAGCCAAACGAATTTTTTCTCAATTTCCTTCGCCTGCTTGATCGTCCGCACCTTACACGTTCCCCCGACCGGAATATCAATCACCAAATAATCAACGCCCGTGGCCACTTTTTTTGCCATGATACTGACAATCATTTTATCATAGGATTCAACGGCGAGCGGCCGAGAAACCTTGATGATTTTATCATCCGCCGGCGCCAACTTCAACCCGCCGCCCCAGACCAAACAGGCTTTGGTTTTGCGCACGATTTCCTTGATTTGCTCCATGCTAAACGTCACCGGGCAAAGCGCCTCCATCGTGTCCGCCGTGCCGGAAGGTGAAGTAATGGCGCGCGAAGATGTTTTCGGAATGTAAATGCCGAGCGAAGCCACGACCGACACCACGATCGGCGTCATGCGATTGCCCGCGAGACCGCCCACCGAGTGTTTGTCCGCCACCTTCACGCCGAGATTGAACATTTCGCCCGTTTCCGCCATGGCTTTCGCGATGTAATAAAGCTCATTGTCAGAATACGGCTTCACAAAGCCGCTGGCCGCGTAATAAGTCGTTTCAATTTTACCAAGCTTGTCTTCGGCAATGTCCTTAATTAGCGCGTGCAGCTCCTCGTACGTGGCCGGCTTACCAAGCATTTTCTTTTTCAGCGTTTCGATCGACAGCGGCCGTGATTCAAGCGACACCTCGACAATATCGTCCTCGTCAACTTCTTTTTTCTTCCACAAGTCCTCGAATAAACCGATCTCACCCGGCTTGATTTTCTTTTCCGAAAAATCGATTTCCGCGATTATTTTCTTTTGCTTGCTCCATGTCAGCGCCACGCGATCGCCCGGATGAATACCATAGTTTTCCGCTTCCGCCTCGTTCATGAGCGCAATCAACGGGCCGCCGGTGGCGATGTCGAGACGTTTGCATTTTAGATAAAAAGCCATAAAATTGTGAAAATTATAAAATTAAATAACTTACAGCTGAATCACTTTACCATTGATTTGTTTGCGATGAACCGGTCCGGTGTCGCGAGAGTCAATGCTCTGGCCGCGATTGTCGCCGACCAGAAAATAATAATTCGCCGAAATATAAAACTTATTCGGAGCGCCGTAACGCACCTTTGTCAGCGTGCCGTATTTCAAGTACGGCTCATCGAGCGGGAATTTTTCGCCGCTCGCGGTTTCCACGAATATCTTACCTTTCTCTACCGTTACGATCTCGCCCGGCAAACCAACAACGCGCTTAATTATATCAATTTTACCATTATTACCATTCACCACGGCCTGCACCACGTCAAATCGTCGCAAAGGCGAATGCATGTAAGTCAGCTTGTTCACTAAAAATATTTCAGAATCATTGAAAGTCGGCTCCATGGACGGGCCGTCTACCGAGCCCGGCTCGATAATAAAAAATCGCATCACGAAAGTTATTACGGTGATCTGAATAATGATAAGAGCCAAACTGTTAATATACCGCTTTCTTTTTTCCAGCATATCTTGTATAATATCAGTGTATAAAAATAAAATTTTATGAACTTTCTTTACGGTTTGCAGAATATCGCCGCAAACATTAGCCAATCAGCCAAAATTCTTATCCACAATCAGTTATTCACCGGATTTATCGCCGGCTTCGCTGTGTCCGCAGTCATGTATCTTTTCATCATTACCGAAAATCCGCGCCACGTACCCACCATGTTGCTCAATTCCAAGAGCGATTCTTTCCAAAAAATATCCGACCGCACCACTGAAGGCAAATTCGTTTCTTCCTACACCGCTTTTGAAAAAGATTTTAATCGCCTGCGACTGGTGGTGTATTCGTTATTCCTCGTATTTTTGACCGTGGTCAGCATTTCCATCGCGTTCTATTGATCATTCACAGCGTTAAAAGTCAAAACGTTCGAACATTTGCCGCCGATACCCATCAGCGGTATTTTGATTCGCAAATACAAATCCACCGTGGCCGGGATGGACGGATCGGATGCTTTGGTCAAATTCACGTTGATGAGCTGAGCCACCACGCTAAACGCCACTCCGTCCTCGTAAGCAAATCCAGAGGTAAGCGAATAACGCACATTATCTGCCGGAATCGTACCGCTGTCGCACACCAAATCGCCGCTGCTGGCCTGTTCAATGTCCGCGGGTAAATTGCCGGTATTGACAAAAGTCAGTTTGATCTCTTCCGATATTTGTCCGAATTCAATATTTGGAAATTCCACATTAGCCGGCATTTCCACCGCCAACAATCCATCCACTTGCAACGGCACGTCAATCGCCTCCGTCTCCTTCGGCACGCTAACCTCAGCAACTTTCACGTCCGTTTTCCAACGCGCGCTCGGATTGGCGAAAAAGGCCACATCCGAAAACTTAGTGGAAAATCCGCAATTATTGTTGTTACAACCGATCACAAAAATATTATCGCCCGCCTCGTGACGATAACACGCGCTCGCATCGGACACACAGTCAGGCGCGATCACGTCACTGTCGTACAAAGTAATGGTGTAATTAGCAGAATCAGCGATCAACGTATTTAATGTGATATCTTCCACTTGACCGCAAATAAACACCTCGTTATTCAAGCTTGACTCGATTAACTGCTTGTTGGTAATTTGATTACCTGCGCAATCTTCCGTTTCCATGAATTTCACTTGTTTCACTACGAGTCCTGACTTTTTATCGTTTTTTTTATCTTTTTCGTCGCCGTTATTTTCGTTTACTTTTTCCGAATTATCAGCCGGAGCCTCTCCTTCCACCACCAAACTTTCCGCACTCGTTGCCGCTTCTCCGACCGTCGGATCGGATCCTTCAACGACCGGTCCCACGCCGCCTATTCCATCAATTTCCGCCCCTTCGACTGGTGGAATATCACCTTTTTCTTTGTCATTAACTTGATTACTGTTTTCTTTTAACAATTCAATACTATCGACCGGCGCATCAGGCAATGGGACTTCGGGTAACGACGCTTCCGGCAATGGAGCTTCGGGTAACGGCGCTTCCTGCAATGGAGCTTCGGCCTCCGGTATCGCGCCCGCGGGTTGTAAATCAGCACCAGAATCATCCCGTGGAATCAATTCTTCCGACGGTGACGAAGGCAGTAGTTCAACAACAATCGGGGCGACAGGATCAGCACCTTTGTCATTTCCTTGTTCGCCATCATTGTTGGCGGCCGACGGAAAAAACGCCGTGCTGTTCAAAAAACACACGAAAGCCAAAATGCTTATAAATCCGGCCACATGAATAATTTTTCGGTAAGCTCCGGTTAACACAATGAGGTATGGAAGCTCGTCGCAGGGAAATCAAAATATGATTCGGAGCACACAGCTCGGATGAAGCCGATTTTCATATTTCTTGCGAACAAAACTTCCTGCTTATTACAAAATAGCAAAAATGACAACTTGTCGTCTCCAACGGAATTAATTCAACGCTATTATACCATATTCGCGAATTAAGGGCACAATATGCGTCCACAGGAAAAAACAAGCCAAAGTAGCGTGACAATCAATGACGCGACAACAACGACCCAAACGCCGCCTTATCAATTAATTTTAAAACATTCATCACAACATAATGGATATGTCCGACCATTTGACAAAATGATTTTTTTTATCTATAATCGCCAGAGTGATTCGATTGTGTTTGTTCATTAAAACAAGGAGGATGAAATGTGTAAACTTACGTCTTTTGTTGTAGTGATGTTCATGACGATCGCCGCTATGCCTACTAAGGCAAAAGATTCAAACGATTTACCGTGGTACCAGTCACAGTTTTACTGGGATTGCATGAAAAGTCAGGGTTGCCTGGCCAACTTATTTGCCGGCTCGTTCGGCACGTACATGCAATGCGCATTAAGTTGCTTTGAACAAGCCGAATCCACGCAACAGCAGAGTTGGTGTGAAGACCTTGACGGGCCTGACTTCTTTGCCAAAAACTCAACCAAGTCCAACTACTATCCAGTCGGTAGAGCTGACGTTTGCTACACTTTTGAGGACGGTAAAACCTATCTTCTTGAAGGTGTTTGCGACAAAAACAACGGATACTTTCATTTTCAAGTCGCATGTTTGCAGTATGGGGCGTCTTATGAGTGTATCGACGGCGCTTGCATAAACCTCAATCATCCGCCCGAAATCGACCCGATCGATGACATGGACATTTTTCCGAACAAACTAACCGCGTTCTCACTGACAGCGACCGACCAAGATGGTCAACAAGTGTCATGGATGGTTGACGACTTGCCTATTAACGCCGAATTTACGGCAGATGGTCAATTCTCATGGATTCCCACTTGCAACGACCTCGGACATCACGACATTACTTTCACCGTGTCCGATGGATTGGAGCAATCCTTTCTCACACTCGACATCTATGTGGCAGATCTATGTAACACTTGGTACAAATCACCTGGTGGCAACGGCGAAGACATCATTTACGACATGATTGTCACTGCGGACGGACACTTGATGCTCACCGGACTCACCAGCTCGCCCACATACGGAGCCAAGGCGTGGGACATGTGGCTGGCGAAGGCGGACATGACGGGAAATGTGTTGTGGAACAAAGTTTTCGGCGGCACCGGCTATGATACAGCCAAAGCAATAGTACAGGCGAAAAACGGCGACTTCATTGTCTGCGGCCTCAACACCTATCTGGCATTAAAGGCAGATTGGTGGATATTGCGCGTTGATTCTGACGGAAGCTTACTTTGGGAATTCAGTGACGGCGAAATCGGTGGTGAAGGTGATGCTTGCTATGACATCATTGAACTCGCCGATGGCAGTATCGCCGCTACCGGCGTGAATGGACTTTCTCCCGGCGGTGGCGGTGGACTTGATTTGTGGGTGATGAAACTGGACGGCAACGGCAACAAGCTGTGGGAAAAAATCATCGGCGGCAAATACGTTGATGAAGGGCAAGCACTCATAAGTGACGCAGATGGAAATATTCTTGTCGCCGGCGATACCGCTCCCGCGGACAACGGGAAAGGGGACGCTTGGTTGGTAAAACTGACCCAGCAAGGCGATGTTTTATGGCAAAAAACTTATGCCACAGCCGGCAATGATATGGCTTTCGACTTAATCGCGACGACGGACGAGAACTATTTACTCGGCGGACTACGCGAGGTTGGCGCGGCCAACGATGTTCTCCTGATAAAAACAGACAAAAACGGCAACGAATTATGGGCAAAAAATTATGGTAGCCAAAAGAAAGAGCTGGGATTCGGACTAGCCGAATACTGGGATGGTGGCTATATCGTAGCTGGCAAAAGTAACGCTTTTTCAAACGACCATGATCCATATGTGATCAAGGTGGACTCCGCCGGAACGCTGGAGTGGGAACGGTTCTGGACAAGCGTGGGTGCTGACAGCATCGAGACTGTCATTGTTCTACCCACGGGAGAGATTGTGCTTGGCGGCAATAGAGGCCCTCAAGCATTGCTGATCAAAACGGACGAAAAAGGCTATGCCCCGGCATCGCCATAAACAAAACAAGCCGCCGACATTTATGGCGGCTTTTAATTTTACCCGAATAATCCGTGGATTATTGGGAAGGATAGCTTAGAAAACTCGTTCATCCAACAACACACGCACATCAAAAGCCGGAAGCGCAAATTGCGCCTCCGGCCTGTTCAAGACTATACAAAGTTTACGCATTAGCGACCGCTGTGAAAGTTACGATATTAGTACAAGTGCCGCCAACGCCGTTAGCCGGCACATCAAGCAACAAATACATTGCTTTGGTGACCGGAGTACCGGTAACCGTTGACTTGGCCATGCTCATTGTGCTAATAGTCGTTGCACCAGTAGTCATATCCGTACCCGCGCCATATATAAATCCGGTTGAAAAGCTCCACTCCACGTTGCCGACAGGAATACTACCAACGGTACAAGTCATGTTGCCATTGGCTGTTTGTTCCGCATCCACGGCCACATTTCCATAATTAGTGAAAGTGACCGTTTGCTCGGTGGATGTAGCGTCAAGTGCTACGGCACCAAAGTTCGCTGCGCTAGTCACTGCAAACGCGGTCAAAGAATTAATCGCAAATGCGCTTGATGTTTGATTGCCAGCTTGGGCGGCATCATCAGTAATCGAAACTCTTGCAGTCCATGAACTTGACGGGTTTGCCAAATAAGCGATGTCGGCGATTTCAAAGTCAAAATCGCAGGTTGTGCCACTAGTGCAATTGGATAATGTCAAACCTTCTCCGTCCGGTTGAAGATAACAATCATTATCATCGCCGGTGCAAGGAAAATTTTCTGCCGCATCGTCAAACAATACTGCGTCATACTGGGTAGTGGTATTAATTTCCTCAAATCCATTGAGATCCGTCGCCGTGCCGCAAAGATGAACCTCATGCGTAGTGCCAGCCTCTGACAAACTGAACGTTGAATCAGTAGTGTTCAGCGCTGTTCCGGCCGCGCAACTGGCGCCAGATTTCACGGTCACAGACGCGATGGTCGGGGCGGAAGTGGTAATGGTTACCGATTGATCCACAGTATCGGCACTCGATACCATGTACACAATGCCTCCGAGCGCCACGATGGCGATGATCCCGAGCACTATGCCATAGATGGAGTGGGTCGATTTTTCTCCTTCGAACATACTTTTGTTTTTAATTGCTTAAATATATATTAATTTGTTATTTTCGGCTTATCCGCCGACTCTGCAACACTTGCCTGAATATTATTAGTGGGCGGCGGTGGCGTGGGTGGCAACATATTATCATGCGGCAACGACGTTGATTTTCGTTTTCTCTTGATATACCAAATCGTGCCGGCAATCAAAACAACGATCAACCCGACTCCCGCTACCGCTACCGGCCATGACATGCCGGAAACTTGGAATTGAACCGTTTTTTGTTCAGTGGACGTTATTCCATACGTGAAATATCCCTTGGCTGTATAACTACCGCTTTTTTGCGGTTTATAAATCAAACTCTGCTTCGTCTTTATGCCTCTCGGAACAAACAGGCTGTCTCCTTTCAAATATTCCACTCGCTTGTTGTTCAAGAACACCTCTACGACATACACGGCTTTAATCGGCGCTGTACCGATATTGACGAGCACGCCGGTGAATTCGATCACCTCGCTCTGATTTAATTCCTCCTTGTCGCTTGTAAATTCCACTATTTCTCCTTTTTGATCCAACGTGCCAATTGGATGACTACGAAAAGTGCCCTTTCCACGGAAAATCTCTAAACCGTCCAAATTGTAAAATACCATTTCTGCTGCATAATCGCCAATCGGAACGGTTAGGTCACTTTGTACGCTACTTGCAACAGTACTGCCAACGGCCGTCAGGGGCAAACGATCCTGCAAAATCTCGGTTTCATAAATTTTCGCCGCATCATTCTGATCCGTAATTTTGACACTGATTTTGCCCGCTCGCACCATGACATTCCCATTGTTGCTCAGCCGATAATTGATAAAGACGGGAGTCGCCTCTTCTGTGTCGCTAATATAAGAATCGCTGACAGTATAATCTTCGATTTGATCACTCGTCACGCTAAATTGAATTATCGAAATAGCTCCAGACTGAATACCCATGGAACTTCCCGATGTCGCCTCGGGGTCTGAATACAATATAACGCCTTTTATTCTTGCTTCATAATCTCCGGCGGACAGCTCTTTGGCATTGATTGTGAACGGAAAAACAAAAGAGTTTTGACCCGCTTTCATTTCGAAGGTGCTTTCCTCGGCGATCACTCCAGGTGCGATCACTTGCGCGTCCTTACCTTGAATCTCGATTTTAATTTGAGCCGCCTTGGCTGTGTCGGCACGAGAAAAAGTTACTTTTGATTTGTACTCAGTACCAGAAAGAACGTTTTTAATCTTTATTATTCCAGGGCTTACACCGGTCGCCCAAACCGTGGAACATAAATAAAAAGTTCCAAAAATGGCGCAACTCCCACAAAGCAACCACATCCCGATTTTGGATTTACGCAAGGATACTATCACCATATTTTATAACACTTAACGACGGCGATGCAATTTGTTTTTGCCTTTCGCTTCCTTCTTGGCTTTAGCGCCAACGGTCTTTTTATTCGACAACCTCAATACCGACCCGAAACAAATCAGCATTGCCAATAGCGCAATAGATACAGCTATAACTACCCTATAGGCTCTCACCCGCCAAATGGATGTTCTTCCGCCACCCAACGCCACAGGAGTTAAATTGTTTGAACTTAATACAAACACTCCTTTACTGTCGTATATATCCGCTCGAAAAACATCACCTGACTTTGGTTTTGCTATAAGCTTAAACTCTTCATGAAACTCTCGCTGGCTGAACTGACCTGCGAAATTGTCTAAAATAGAACGCTCGAAAATAATTGAATTATCCTTTAAATTGACCAATGCGATCTTACCATATGAAACAGGCCGATTACCTTGATTACTGATCGTGTAGGACACGATTGCTTTGTTCGACGCATCTACGCGCAATGAAGCATTGCTTATTTGATCACTCGCTATATACTCATCGGTAATACTGAAGTGCACCGTCCCTACCACCCCCTCGGCCACGCCCATGCCCATCGCCACATCGTTGCCGTTATCACGTAAAATTTTAATTTTTAACGTCGCCTCGTATTCTCCGCTTTTTGCGCCGACTTTGCCTATTTTAAATTTGTAATTAAACGACTTTTGGCCTGATACCAAGATAAAAGGCGCTATTGTTTCCGCCTCGATAAATTTTGCGCCTGTTCCTATCCACTCAGCCGAAACTGAGACTTGCATCAAAGCATCAGCACGTGAGATTAAAAACGATCTTGCGGCCGGAAAATCACCATGTATATTCGGTAAATCTATCACGTTCGGGCTGATTCCCATCGCCGCCGCACCGCTTGGCGTCCCCAAAATGATGGCTACGGCGGCAATAATTAAATATCTGAATCTAAACATGCGAT
>Ga0156693_180_pt1 | contig 12998 bp, 9 predicted proteins | sample RifOxyC2_FD_112023 | JGI IMG/M metagenome (GOLD analysis project Ga0156693, IMG submission 112023) | Candidatus Falkowbacteria bacterium RIFOXYC2_FULL_48_21 | reverse complement strand
TAGTGAAAAACGCGACGAATGTAGAGGTGTTGAATCGACGCCGACCTTGATGTCGCGCAGCCGTTGAAAAAAGTTCGAGGACGCAGAAACACATGTTCGCAAGAACGATGAGTGCGATGTTCTCATTAAAGTTACGGGACGATTGACAGACTGCGAGAACGCGACGTTTACCGTGTCCCTGATTTGTTTCTTGCACGCGAGACGCTACACCGCCTGTTGAAAAACGAAAAGCGGGTTGTCTTACAAATCATTTAACGTTCTTGCAAGTGTTCGGCTTCGGATGGGAATCCGCGCTGAACCAAGGAGGCTGATATGAAAGCGTTGAGAATTTCTGTTGGAGCGTCTGTCGATGGCTTGGACAAGCTTTGGCAAGCGGCTAGCGAGGAGAGCTTGAAGCTTAACGTCAGCTTTCTGCGCAAAAACGTCAGTCGGATTTGGTTGGTTTTCGAAGGCGATTTCGGCGGGCAGATCTATCTGACCGCGCGACTGGATAAGCTTGGCGACGGTGCTTGTTTTGTTCTTCTGCTCGACAAGTTGGATACGGCCGCATGGTCGACAAACGATGGTGATGGCAAGAGCTGGCATCTATTTTTGACCGATCATCCGCGGCGGGGAGTTAACGGCGGCATGGGCGGCGGAAGGCTGCGGGACGGCGTGTGGTTGCACAAGGAGTTTCATCAGGACGAGAAGTGGCGGAAAATGGTGCGCGCCGAATTGAAACTCAAAAAGGGAACAAGGATTTCCTAGTCGCACATAAGGCGCATATTGGTTTCTTGGCGCGGGTACCTGACTGTTTTATAACGAGTGCATCAGTGCGCCAAAACAAAGACCGGCTCCGTCGAACGGGGTCGGTCTTTTCTTATAATAATGTTTATCCTCATTTGCTCGTTCGATTTTTTCGTTTTGTTAGCCGGCCGCCGGCTCATCACTCGGCGCGGCGCGATGAAGTTCGTTGTCTTCATTTTTTTTATTTTGCGCCACTAGCAATACTTCCTTTTTAATCTTTTCCAATAATTTTTGATTGGAGCGCAAATAATCCTTGGCCGTTTCACGGCCCACGCCCAACTTTTCTTCGCCATAGGCGTAGGAATTGCCGGATTTTTTTATGACGTTGTAAAGCAGGCCGGTATCAATCACATCGCCCGGAATGGAAATGCCTTCATTGTACATGATGTCGAATTCGCAGGTTTGAAACGGCGCCGCCACTTTGTTCTTCACCACTTTCGCTTTGACGCGGTTGCCGATAACGATTTCGCCTTTTTTGATCTGCGCGGCGCGGCGCACTTCGATGCGCACGGAGCTGTAGAACTTGAGCGCCATACCACCGGTGGTGGTTTCAGGGTTGCCAAAGAAAACGCCAATCTTCTGTCGCGTTTGATTGATGAAAATAACGGTGGTTTTCGTTTTGCCGACAATGGCCGCCAGCTTGCGCAGAGCCTGACTCATTAAACGAGCCTGAAGACCCATGTGCTGATCGCCCATATCGCCTTCAATCTCCGCCCTCGGCGTGAGCGCCGCCACGGAGTCGATGACAATGATGTCCATGCCGTTCGACCGCACCAGTGTTTCCACGATTTCCAATGCTTGCTCGCCCGTATCAGGCTGGGAAATCAAAAGTTGATTGATGTCGATGCCGATTTTTTTGGCATAGTCCGGATCGAGCGCGTGTTCCGCGTCCACAAAAGCCGCAGTCCCGCCGGTTTTTTGGATTTCCGCGATGATGTGTTGAGACAGAGTGGTCTTGCCCGATGATTCCGGGCCGTAGATTTCAATAATTCTACCGCGGGGCACGCCGCCTACGCCGAGCGCGATGTCGAGCGAAACGCTACCCGTGGAAATCGCTTCCACGTTCATCGCCTTGGCTTCGCCGAGGCGCATGATGGCTCCGTCACCGAATTTTTCTCTGATTTGTTGGATGGCATCATCCGCCGCCTTGACGCGCAGATCGCCTTCGTCGCCTTTTTTTGTCATATTGATTTCTCCGAAAAAATAAGCATGGAATTTGTCGGAGAGGTTAGTTAAAAGTTGAAAGTTGTAAGATAAAAGTACTACGATAAGGGAATCAAAAGCTGGTTGATAGCGCACAGGCATTGCAGTCTCGGTACTTTAATCTTGCAACCTTCAACTTACAACTCGGCTTGTGGTTCCTCCACCATTATCTTCTTGTGAATAACGGTTTCCTTGCTGTGTTTCTTGCGTGCTGATATTTTAACGATATTTAAACCGTTTTGCAAATTGAGGGTGAGGGTAAATCGGCCGTCTTGGTCAATGAGTAGGGGCTGGTCATTGATTTGCACGGACACTTCCTTTTCCGTTTGGCCGGCAATGGTGACTTGGCCGTTTTCGGTGGTCAGGTCGTCCGCCGGAGAAAATATCTCAACCATGGGCGGGGAAATAATGCGGTTGACTTCAAATCCGAGATAGACGACAATCGCGGCAGATAGGGATATAATAATCAGGTACTTTAAAGTGCGCGGGTTAAGAAAGTCGTTCATGGCTTGATATAGGCGGCTGATTTTTTGTTTGGTGCCACGCTGTCTCGTTTTGTCAAACAATAACTTTTCCTTTTCGTAGCATTCAACGACCATGATCGGATTGAGTTGTAGAATTTTGGCGTAATTTTTCAAAATGTTCGTGGCGTACACGGCCGGCGGCATGGCGACATAGTCGTTGTTTTCGATTTTGATAACGTTTTCCACGTTCGTACTGATGAGGCGTGCCGCTTTCTCCAGCGACCAGCCGTTTTTTTCTCGGTGCTGACGCAATTTTTCGCCCAGCGTTTCCAGACCGGAGATTTTTTTGGCCGTAAAAATCATATTGCGGTATTTATCACAAGGGGCGCACGATTTAATCCGAATTATTATGCTAATGGTTAACGACCAATTTATTTTGTAGATGTTCTTCTCAATTCCAACGATAATTCGAATTAAATTTGCGTTTGTTCCAGCTCGTTTTAATAATAATTTGGATTAAATCTTAGTAAATCTCATCTTCCTCTGTTTTTCTCGCCGGTTTGGCCGGTTCTGATTTAAAATCGGAATCATCATTTTCAACGATTGATGCGGCTTTTTTCGGTGGAGCAGTCTTAATCGGTGCTGACGGTTTTTCTATTGGCTCATCTGATTCTGCCGGCTCCTCAATGTCAGTCTTTTCGGTTTCGGCATCGTCAGTCGCTTCTTCGTCCGCTTCATCGTCGTTGTCAACGTCCGGTTCTAATATTGTTGTGGCCGAGACTTCGTCCTGACTGACGGCCGCCTTGAAAACAGTCGGCGTTTCGTCTTCTTGATCTTTGCCAAATTCCAAAACGTTGGTCGTTTCTTCGTCGGCGATTTCACTGTTTGATTGATTCAAAATACCGCTGTGCGCCAACGCGAAAACTTTGTCCACCAAAATATCGCGCGGTTTGGCGCCATCGCCCGGTCCGACAATGCCGGCTTCCTCCATTAAATCAATCAAGCGAGCGGCGCGCGCGTAACCGATTCTTAGTCGGCGTTGTAAATATGAAGCGGACGCTTTGCCTGACTCAATCACCAATTTTTTCGCTTCGTCAAACAGATCATCATCACTATCGCCGCCGCCATTGAAATCAAAACTGGTACTGCCGCTGGTCGCCGCCTTGTCCGTGATTTCCGTTTGGTAGTCCGGTTCGCCGGCCGCGTGCCGCAGGAAGTCCACCACGCGTTTGATTTCTTCGTCGCTAACGTATGCGCCTTGGAGCCGTCTCGGCTTCGCCGTGGTCGGCGTCATGAAAAGCATGTCGCCTTTACCGACTAATTTTTCCGCGCCGGACGTGTCGAGAATGGTGCGCGAATCCATGAGCGAAGCGACGCTAAAAGCGATGCGGCACGGAATGTTCGCTTTGATGAGTCCGGTGATTACGTCCACGCTCGGTCGTTGCGTGGCCACGACGAGGTGAATGCCCACGGCGCGCGCCATTTGCGTTAAACGAATAATGCACGCTTCCACTTCCGCCGCCGCCGCGACCATGAGATCGGCCAGTTCGTCGATGATAATAATAATGTGCGGCATTTTTTCTTTGGTCGCAAGATTGTATGATTCGAGATTGCGTTTTTTCGCTTTTTGCAAGGTGTCAAAGCGGCGATCCATTTCCGAAATGGCCCAGCGCAAAGCGTAAACCGTTTTGGTTACGTCGGTGATGACCGGCGTTAGCAAGTGCGGAATACCGTTGTAAACCGGAAATTCCACGCGCTTCGGATCAACCAAGATCATTCGCAAAGTATCCGGATTATTTTCATATAACAAACTGATAATGATGGCGTTGAGGCAGACGCTTTTGCCCGAGCCGGTGGCACCGGCGACAAGCAGGTGCGGCATGTGGCCGATATCGTCCACCCAGGCTTTGCCGCTCACGTCTTTGCCAAGGGCGATGGTGATGTTGGTTTTGCGGTTTTTGAATTCCGGCGTATCCAAAATTTCGCGAATGCGAACCACGGCCGGTTTTTGGTTCGGCACTTCAATACCCACGAGCGACTTGCCCGGAATGGGCGCTTCAATTCTAATGGGGTGGGCGGCCATGGCCAGCGCCAAATCGTTGTTCAGCGCGGTGATGCGGGATAATTTAATTCCTTCGGACGGTTTCAGCGTATATTGAGTAACGGTCGGCCCGACTTGCACTTCGCCCATTTCGACCGGAATATGAAAGTTTTCCAAAGTTTTTTGGATTTTTTCGAGACCAACCTTGATGTCGCCGCTGGTCGGCTTGGACTTTTTATCATCAAGTAAATTGATCGGTAAATCAACCTTTATTTTCGGCGTGCGAATAGACGGATGCGCTTCCGGCTCTTTCGTCGGCATCAAACTTTTCGCGGCGAACTTCACATCGTTTACCTTGGTATCCGTATCTTCTGTTGACGCTGTTTCCGCCGGTGTTTCTTCGGGCTGATTTTCCGGTTGCGCTTCTTCTTCGTCCGCGACTTCTTCGTCCGTCGGTTGTTTGGCGAAGTATTTGAGAATGTTGGTTTTTTCGATCAGTGATTCAATGCTGGTATTGAACATGAGCAGAACGGCGACAAGCAGAGCGCCGACGAGCACCAAGAGGCCGGCCCAGAAACCCAAATATAAATTTAATGGGTAAGTGACCAGATACCCGACGATGCCACCGCCGAGGCCGCTGAAAGTTAATTCAAAAGAATTGGAAATCGGCAGGCGCGAGTGGAGCAGGCCGTGGATGCTGATAAAAAATAAAACGATGCCAATATAATTCGGCCAGGAAATCTGATAATGCGCCGGACGCGCCAGCACGTAGCCGAGGATAATTAAAACGAGCGGCAAAAGAAATCTTCCCCAACCGAACACAATGCCGGTCCCCCAGTCAATATAAAAGCCCGCCTGGCCGGCCAGGCCGAGAAAACTTAGAACGCACAAAATGGCGACAATAAAAAGGAATACAATAAATATTCCTCTTTTTGTTTCCGGACTCAAGCTGTAATATGCGACCTCTTCGTATTGTTTTTTTCTGGGCATTTTGGTTTTGGTTTATGCCGCGCGTGAAGCATTAGCGCGGTGTGGGTGAATATAACTGCATTTTAGCATATTTAACAAAGAGGGGAAAGAGGCGCGAGAAGAGGGATATGGGAGAGAAGGGAAGAGAGGGGGGGGTAATGGGCGTGGAGAAAGTTAATTGTAGTTAATGAAAGTTAATAGAGGTTACGGAGAGGCAAGTTAATCATCCATTTCCTTGGGTAACTATCAATTAACTCTTGTTAACTTCTATTAACTTTCCCAGCGATTCTTCGACTAAAACAAAGGGGGTCGGCGCACTCGGCACCGCCTCCTTTGAAAATGCTGGAAATAGATGGACTTTCTGAAAGAGTAGACAATTCCCGCGGCTAGTTAAAGAACAATTGTCTTTAGCCGCGAAAAGAGGAGAGAGATATCTCCGAAGTTTGTCCACTCTTTCAGAAAGTCCAGTCTAACTCCCAGCCAAAGGATGAGGAAGGCGTGCAGGCGCTTTATATATATAATGTATACAGGCCTAGCCTCTCTCCTCACCTTTTGGATGGAAGTTAGTTGGATAAATAGTACGTGGTATGTGGAAGCTGGTGCGGAAAGTGGACGATGGAGAGTGGATTTATAAATTCCATTTTCCATTCTCCATATTCCAAACCGGCTCGCCTCGCTTACGCGAAGTCGAAGCGGGCATCCATGCACCACGCACTACTTTCTGTTTTTGATTACCCACAAGTTGATGAAGAGGATGGCGCGGATTTGAAGGGAAATGACTGATAAATTATTGCCCTTGTTCCGGCCGTTGTTGATGATGTAAGGACTGGCTAATGAGGCGAACCTCAAAGGCAAGACCTTAATGTATCTCTCTCCCGCTTCATCAATCTGCAGGTAATGTTTGATTGTTAAATAACCCAGCATTATATCATATTTTAAATTATTTGTCAATAGACTTAGGCACTGGTTAGTTGTTTTTATTCAATTTTAGTATATATTTCGTGTTTGAAATAGCTGACATTTTGTGGTTTAGCTCGATTTCACAAAAAATAAATTGTGGGGTATAATTGAAATCGCAAGGAGATAGAGGTGATAAAGGAGATATGCTGACAGGAAAATTATTTGAAGTTTATTTCTTTCATCCTCTTATTAGTTTTTTGAAGTTAATAACCACCATGATTTATGTCAGAACGTTTGTACCCGGACGATGTCCGTGACAAAGACGGTTTGAAAAAAATAATGAGCCAGTCTGCCAATAGGTGTCCGGCACAGGATGTGCCGATCGGTTCAACTGTTTCCAGAATGTGTCCGCTGGCTCATGAAATCAGAAAATCGTTGAAAGGCACGCCTCATGAAATTGATCATCCGATTTATAATATACCGGTTTCTTTTAATTGTGGCTCATTTCGGAAAAAGGGAGAGGAGGCTTGTCCGATAGAAGATCCGGCCATGGAGACCGTTTTGAAGTTGCTCGAAGAAAAGGATGACGCTACGCCAAGGGTTGAAAAGACAAAATAAAAAAATTATCATTTTTTAAATTTTTGGTAATTATTCAGCGGACAACGTAGCTATTTTGGATTAATTTAAAATTTCTTATATGAACAAAGAGTCTTATCATTCCGTGGAAACGCAAGCACAGAAGAAACGAGAGGAGTTAGAAAGGGAGTTGGGTGATGATGTGGCGAATGTAAATCTACTTAGGACATTAACGGAAGGTGAAATAGTTGATCTGTCCAAAAAAATTATGCCGACTATATCAGATGGAGAGACTTATGAATTCGCCTCACATTTTGTGTTGGCAACTTCAAAAGACGATTATGATCAGCGAGTTGAATCAAAAAAGTGGTGTTGTGGTATTTATGAAGATATTATAAAAATTGGCGAGAAGACGTTTTATTTTGGCTTTGATTATGGCCATTGATCCGAACGCAAAGAAATTTCCGGCGAAATCGCATTGATTTCATACGAGCTCTTTAATTGATTACTCAATTTCCCAATTTCCTAATTTCTTAATTTTTCTTATGTATTTAATCCCAACGGTCATCGAAAAAACGCACTACGGCGAACGCGCGTATGATATTTATTCGCGGCTCTTGAAGGATAGAATTATTTTTCTCGGCACGCCGATAGATGATGGCGTGGCGAATTCCGTGATTGCGCAGTTACTTTATTTGGAGAGCGAAGACCCGGCCAAGGATATCAAGATCTATGTTAATTCGCCGGGCGGATCGGTGAGCGCGGGCCTCGCGATTTATGACACCATGCAATACATCAAGCCGGACGTGGTCACGATTTGTGTGGGGCTGGCGGCCAGCATGGGTTCTTTGTTGCTGATGGCCGGCGCCAAGGGCAAACGATTTTCTCTGCCGAATTCGAAGATCATGATCCATCAAGTCATGGGCGGAGCGCAGGGGCAGGCGAGCGATATCAAGATTCAGGCGGAAGAAATTTTGCGCGTGAAAGATTCGCTGAACAAAATTTTGGCCAAGCATACGGGCAAGAGTTTGGACCGAATTGACAAGGATTCGGATCGCGACTATTATATGACTGCGCAGGAAGCGAAGGATTATGGAATAATCGATAAGATCATTGAATAACACAAAAGGCGTTTAAATACAAAATAAAAACAAAACAAAATCGTTTTGTTTTTATTTTGGCGGAATAGTCTGTGGATAGACTGCGGATAAAACGGGTATAAGTTCAAGCTGTTTTGATTTGCTTCGCGGTGTTATAATGAAATATGGCGGACGTGAGGGCTGACATTTTTTCTATTGTAAATTTAAACTAAAAACTTAAATTTACGCAAAGCTCTTGACAGATTTTTTTTCGCGTGCTAGAATACTAAATCATCTGTGTTAGCCAACAAAGCCTTTTCCTCTGGACAGACACGACAAGCATGGGATTTTTACTTTAGGTAACGTCAGGCGCAAGCTCGACTTCGCCTGAGTAAAAATTTCTTGTCTGTCCAGAGGAGGAGGCTTTTGTAAAAAACTCAAAATTCAAAGCCCAAAATCCAAAAGAAACACAAAGTTCAAAATTAAAAATTCCAAAATACGATTTGGAATTTTAGATTTTAGTCTTTGAATTTATTTCGATTTTTGGATTTTGTGCTTTGAGTTTTTGTTCTTTACTGCCATAACGGCAAACAGGAGGCGATCATGATTCGAGTGGCGATCAATGGTTTCGGCAGAATCGGGCAGATGATTTTTCGGTTGATGTTGACGAGGGATGAGTTTCCCGACATGGAATTGGTCGCAATCAATGATCTCGCGGCGGTGCGGGATCTGGCGCGCCGGATGCAACGAGATTCGGTTTATGGGAGTCTCGGTTTGGACGCGCAGGCGATTCTCGGCACGGGGATCAGGATGTGCGCGGAAAAGGATCCGGCCGCACTACCTTGGAGGGAACTGAATGTGGATTTGGTTTTTGACGCGACCGGCCGCTTCACCACTCAGGCCGATCTCGGCAAGCACATCGATGCTGGTGCGAAAAAGGTGATGCTTACTGCGCCAACCAAGGATCCGAACATCCCAATGGTAGTGCGCTGTGTGAACGACGAGCTGGTCAAGGGTGCGCCCATCGTGTCGAATGCATCATGTACCACGAACTGTGTGGCGCCAGTGTGCTATATTCTTCACAAGGCCTATGGTATCAAGTGGGGACATCTGGTTACGGTGCACGCGGTGACCAACAGTCAGATGCTGTTCGATGGATTTGGTGCCAAGGATCCGCGTGGGGCTCGAGGGTGTATGGACAGCATCATTCCAGCTTCGACCGGCGCGGCCAAGGCGGTTGGCGTGGTGATTCCGGATCTGAAGGGGCGCATTGACGGTTTTGCGGCGCGAGTGCCGGTCAAGACCGGATCGTATGCTTTTCTTGATCTTGACCTGCGAGCGCAGGTGAAGGACGTGGCTGACGTAAATGCCATGATTCGGCGCGGCATCGATCTGTACCAGATGTTCGACATGGTGGAGTACACGGAAGATGATCAGTTCGTCAGTCATGATGTTTCCGGCATGACGTTCGGATCCGTGGTGAGCGGTGATCTGACCAAGGTGGCGAAGGATGGAGAGAACGTGAAGATCCATTGCTGGTACGATAACGAGATGGGCTACACGTATCAGATGCTGCAGGTAGCGAAGAAGATGTTTGAGTAGTTACAGCCAGCCGCCCCCGAGCATCGGGAGGCGGCTTTTCTAAAACTCAAAATTCAAAGCACAAAATCAAAAATAAATGTAAAGTTCGAAATTTAAGGAATTGTGACTGAACTCCCTGTGGTCTCTGCCGCAGGGAGGGGTTCACAATTTCAAAACACGATTTGGAATTTTAAATTTATTTTGAATTTTGAGTTTTGTACTTTGAGTTTTTGTTCTATTGACACCCCGCGTGTTTTTTTGTAAAGTGGGGTTGGTTCTTTGAAAACCCTCCCAGGAGGGCCGCCGGCGGAAAAATAATTTTCCAATGGTTTATCTTGATCGCTCCGAGGAGCGGTTGCTTCAGATGGTGGAGGCGAATATGCCAAAGCAAGTGCCTGAAGAGAAAAAGCGTTTGAGTGAGGAAGAGCAGTTGGCCAAGTTGCGCGAGGAGTTGGCGGGGAACAAGGCCTTTGGCCTGCAGCGCGGGCGGTGGGAGCAAAGACTCATTGATTTGCTTTTGCCGTTTGTCGAAGCTGATTCACCGACACAGGCGGTCAAGCGGTTCGACGCTTTTGCGGCGGACGCGCGCGTGATGGTGCAAAAGCTGGCGCGGCTGCGGCGCGATCGAGAAAAAGCGGCATTTGAAATGATGAAAGTGGCGATGCGATTTGCGGATCGAATCATTCCGGGTGAAACTTTTCCGCTCGAGCAAACTCGTCCAATCACGCTCGTCATGTTTGATTTTGAGCGAACTTTCTTTGTGAATGAGGCGACCAAGTCTTCGCGGTGGCAAGCGCCGTATTGGGCGCACATGGGGCATGACTGCTCGTTGTTGGAAGTGAATGAGTTTGGACCGCTTTTTCCACACTGGCGCGATGATGCGACTGGAAATTTTCCGATTTCAGTGTTGGCAAAAATCTTTTGGAACCAGATGAAAAGAGAACTTCATTTGGACAAAAAGGTGATCGTCCAGACAAGATTTTTCGAATATTGGCCGGAAACTGTTGTGAAAGATGGTCTGGCTTTTGACTTTGGCGCTCATTGGCTTTGGCTTAAGTTTCCAGACAGCCTTGGCATGATCCAGCGATTGCCGGTTGCCGCGTGGTACGAGGGTCGGCCGGATGTTTTTTTGCGCTTGTTTACGCGCGAAGAACAGCGGCTGATCCGCACATGGAGCTTTGATTGTCCGCGCGTTGTTGAGCCGGACGTGTTCGCATTTCATGATGAAGGCGACCATGCAAGATGGCGCAAAGAAGAACCCGCACTTATGAGCCTCAACGTCAGCGAAGGACTTGGGGTAGCGATTACGCCGTTGTCATTTCTGGGCAATTACCAGGAACAGACGAGTGTCAGATTGTTCTTGAGTCAGTCGACACGACTTTCTTAACAAAACAACTCCCGCGACTCGACAGTCGCGGGGTTTTTTATTGGACGGATTTTTAAAAAATGTAGGGGCACAAAATTTTGTGCCCCTACATTTTTTAAATTGTAATTTTACGGCGCGGGTATCGCTTCCGGCGCAACCGGCGTTTCCGTTGTTGTTTGCTCGGCGTTCAACGCTTCAAGCGCGGCCGCCGCTTCAGCGGCTTTTTTCACCGGGTCAACGCCGATCAGCCACACTTCTTGCCACGGCACATAATGGCTTTTCCATGTTTCTTTTAATTCAGTGCCATCCGCTTTCACTACTGTGCGATTGAAAGAAGCGTCAGCGCCATTGTGCGCGGATTCGATCTTCTTTTTTTGACCGGGTTCCAGCGCTTCCGTCTCGACTTCACGCTTCGGACCCGGCGAGGTGATATTGAAAATTTTTGGCTTCAGTTGTTTCAAATCTTCGACAATATTGTTTCCTTCGAAGCTAACCTTGCGTCCGTCGCGCGTGCCCCAGTATTCAAAAGTTAAATTATTACCGGACAGTTTCGATTGAATCAAAATATAATTGGTCGTGTCGTTGACAAACTTCATGTCCGGCCAAGGATCGTAGATCGTGGCATCCGTGCCGGCCGGCTCATAATAAACTACGCGGTAAGAATGATTTTGGCGCATGGTGATGGGCAAGCCCGATTGAAGTGCGGCGCGAAATACGGTGGTGCCGATTTGACACAGGCCGCCGCCGTATTCCGGCTTGGTTTCATTCTTTTTGATTACCAATTCCTGCAAATAGCCGTGTTGTCCGTCAATCTCGCCAAGCGTTTTGACCAGTGAGAACTCGCCGCCCGGCGGGATCAATACGCCGTTCAGCGTGGCCGCGCCCACGCCGATATTGTGGCGCCGATTGGCCGGACTGCCGGCGAAGTTCGAGTAGCCGAGGCCGATTATTTCCTTGATGCCGAGGTCGTTGGTGCTACCGACCGCCACTTTTGGTTCTGTGATTTTGACGACAAGGTCAATAACGGTGTTTTGGTTGATTAATATTTCCTGATTAATTTTTTGTAAATTAGTTTCGATATCCAGAGCCTGACCGTTTTGGCTGGCGATGAATTCCGTCACGCGACCATCCTTCATTTGTAACTTCGCATCCGTAGCCGGCTGGTCGATTTCTTGGGCAATGGCCTCGAGGTGGCCGGTCACCATTTCCGAATTGAAGCGCACGGTCACTTTTTCTTCGTCGTCCAAACCGAGTTCGAGCCAGTGCGCGAAATCATCCCATTTGATTGACCAAGTTTTTTCTTTGAATTTCAATTGAACGTCCGGCAAGGCCAGCAATTGGAGTACGGTTGCTTCCGTGCTTTGGGCTTGCGCGCGAGTGATGGTAGGCGTGGCGGCGTGGCGCGTCAGGGCAATGGTTTTGTTTTCCAGCCGGCGCGCGTTTGCTTCCAATTCGGCAATGGCTTCATTAAACCTGAAAGTTTCGCCTGTCTGTTCGTCAGTGAAATTAAAAGTGGATTCTTTTTTCTCGTCATCAAGCACATTGATTTCCAGCGCCGAATTGACCGCCGGTTTTTCCAAAATGGCAAATTCGTTTTGCAGTGTTTCCTTTAGCAGATCCTTGTCCAATCGATAATCAATCGGCAATTTCTTGTTAATAATCGGAAATACCAAAAGTTTCACGTGGCGCTTGAAAAGGTTGTCTGTGCGGCCCACGTTGAAAGCTTGGTCGATCAGGCTGTCCGCGTTCAAGACGAAAATTTTATTGTTCGGGTCGGCAATGGTTTTGGTAGTGTTTTCGAACGTGAAAGAAAAGCCCGGGTCGAAGACTTGATGGAATTTTCCGCCCACAATGTTTAACGCTTGGGTTTTGGTCAATCCACCGAGATCGAGATTGTCGATTTTGACGCCCGGATAAATTTTGTTTTGATAATTGTACGCGAGCGCGGCAGAGGCGCCGGCGAGAATCAAGCAGACAACAAAAAAAATGGCCAAACCGATCAGCGACCATTTGAAGAAAACGTTCATTTTTTT
>Ga0156693_174_pt1 | contig 14805 bp, 19 predicted proteins | sample RifOxyC2_FD_112023 | JGI IMG/M metagenome (GOLD analysis project Ga0156693, IMG submission 112023) | Candidatus Falkowbacteria bacterium RIFOXYC2_FULL_48_21 | reverse complement strand
AATGTATTGAAATGAACGCGTTTGTTCACCACTCCCAAACAAAGTCAACGGTTCATTTTTCAACGCTTGCACAATAAAATTTGAAACCACTCGCCCGTCATCCGGATGCATATTCGGTCCATAGGTGTTGAAAATTCGAACAATCCGGACATCCACGTGTCCCTGACGATGATAATCCATCATCAATGTTTCAGCGCAACGTTTGCCCTCATCATAACAAGAACGGATACCGATCGGATTGACGTTTCCCCAATATGTTTCTGTTTGCGGATGCTCGGCCGGATCACCGTAAACCTCCGAAGTAGAAGCCTGCAAAATACGTGCCTTTACCCGTTTGGCCAGACCGAGCATGTTTAAAGTACCGATAACATTGGTCTTGATGGTCTTGATGGGATTGTATTGATAATGGACGGGCGAAGCAGGACAGGCTAAATTGTAGATTTGGTCAACCTCGAGCAATATCGGCTGGGTAATATCATGGCGGATAAATTCAAAATCGTTATGCGTCAATAAACTCGCGATATTTTCTTTCGAGCCGGTAAAACAATTATCTACGCATAAAACAGTTTGTCCCTCGTCCAATAAACGACGACATAAATGCGAACCGATAAAACCGGCTCCACCGGTAACAAGAATCCTTCTTTTATCCATATTGATAAATTACCATTCTTTGATTTTTTGCGCGACCTTATGCTTAATCTTTTGATATATCTCAGCCGCATCACTCTCCACCTTCGGCGAAACCGCCCTCAAAATCTCCTTACCCATAATTCTATAAGTTCCACCAACCTTATTCGCCCGAATAATCCCATTCTTAATCAGCCGCTTTATCGTGCTTTTACTAACTTTAAGAAGACCCTGCGCTTCTTGGGTCGTGTACACCTCGTTATGGTTTATTTCCATAAACCTTTGTTTTGATTTTAAAATACATTTTAATTTTACAACCAAGGTCAACGGGTGTCAAAAGGGGTCAGGTGGGGTAACTGTGGATAAGTTAGGGAGTAGGTTGTAGGAAGGTAGGATGTAGGTAACCAAAATAAAAGCTAATCGCTTATTTTATAATTGCGATCAATAATCGCTTCACCCTCTCCGCATTCCCCTTCATCCTCTCCACTATCATCTCCCATGTCACCGCCTCCTCTCCCTCGCGCCAGCAGTCATAATCCGTGGCCATGGCAATTGCTTGATAAGGAATTTGAAGTTCATTCGCTAAAATTACCTCCGGCACCGTTGACATGTTCACGACGTCAATACCCCACGAACGAAATAAATTGCTTTCCGCCTTGGTGGAAAAGCGTGGCCCTTCGATGGTGATGATTGTTCCCTTTTCATGATACTTGAACCCAAACGCCTTCGCCGCGTCAACCAACTTACCACGTAAAGTCGCATCAAACGGATCGGCCATGGGTGTGTGCACAACTTTATCTTCGTAAAAGGTTAGGTTGCGGTGCTTGGTGAAGTCTACGAACTGATCAAGAAACACCAAATCACCCGGCGCGATTTCTTCTTTTAACGAACCGCAAGCCGTTGTCGCCAAGATATGAGTACAGCCAAGTTCTTTCAACGCCCAAACATTTGCGCGATATGGCACTTTTGTCGGCATAATGGAATGATCCTTGCCATGCCGCGCGAGAATAGCCACGTCAACGCCGTTGATCTTGCCAACCGTAATTGAACCGGCCGGCTTGCCGAAGGGAGTTTCAATATTCACTTCTTGGTAGTCTTGTAGCAGTTTGGGATCGTCTAATCCCGAGCCACCGATTATTCCAAACATAGGGAAAAGCGATTAAGCGAATTTGAAGCGAATTAAAAAGGGAAAGCGAATTGAGAGATTGACAAACCCAAAGGGACTCAATTCGCTTAATCGCTTAATTCGCTTACTCGTTGTCGTATGATACCAGCCATCTCAAATTATATTTCTCAAACTTTTTACTTCCACCGAGAAACGGCAAATCCACTATTAAGCTTACACCAACAATCACCCCGCCGAGCTTTTCCACCAGTTCAACGGCCGCGCCGAGTGTGCCGCCCGTTGCGAGCAGATCATCAACGATTAACACACGCTCCCCCGGCTTTACCGTGTCTTCGTGCATGCAAACCGTATCAGGACCGTATTCTTTCATGTAGCTCGCTTCAACCGTTTTGAACGGCAACTTGCCTTTTTTACGAACCAAACAAACACCGATGCCGCGGTTGTATGCGATCGGCGTGCCGAGCAAAAAGCCACGCGCATCGAGCACTACGATTTTATCAATTTTTTCATTGGCAAACGGCGCGGCCATGGCATCGATTACCGACCGAAAAATTTCACCATTCTGAAGCAACGTAGTAATGTCTTTGAAGTTCACGCCCTTGATCGGCCAATCCTGCACCTCGCGAATTTTTGATTTATAATCCATATTTTTGTTATTCTCTACAATAAATTTAGCATAAACGACTCAGTATTTCAAAAACTTTATGCACAGTTATGGACATTTTTCTCAATCTCTGTTATAAAGTATAGTTAATTTGATGAACTTTAATAATGGAGGAATAAATGAAATTCGCCGTGATCTCGGAAGTCTGCGGCAATCTGGTTGCCTTACAGGCATTCTTGGCCGATGTGGCCAAACGTAACGTTGACTTCATTCTCTGTCTTGGCAACTTTCTCGGTTTTGGCCCGCGGCCGATCGAATGCCTGAACATTGTCACGGGAAAACAATTTCGAACAACAAAGGGTTCGCTTGAATTTTTGGCTTCGGAATCGGCCATTGCCGGACCGGTGTCTTTGAGCGATGAAGAATGGCACATGCTCCTGTGGTTGCGCAATCGCTTGAGCGAAAACGAACAAAAAAAGCTGCGCCAACTACCGATGAAATTAAAGATTCATCTGACCGACAAGGGTGATCAATCTTTGCTCATGTGTCACACGTCGCTCGAAGACGAAAACGTGAACGACTCCGCGGACAACACCATGCGGATTCACACGGAACTGGGGCTGTTGGCAAAAGAATATCGACAAGAAGGCGTGAACGTACTTTGCCTCGGCAACAACTCTTATCCGATTTTCATGAGTTCGCGCGGACAACACGTGGAACGCAACTGCGATCGGTTCGGCCAAAAATTTCATCTTTCCATGGGTCACTACTATCTGATCAACCCCGGCAGTATCGGTCGGCCGCCGGATAGTCCGCTCTTGAAAAAAGATGAATCCACTTACGCTATCATTGAAGCTGACGGCAAAGATGTTTCACTCGTGTACTACCGCGTGAGGTATGCAGTCGAACTTCACATCAAAGAACTCAAGGAAAAAAAGTTTTCGCACGCCTACGTGCGGCAATTCGAATAAACGCAAAAAGATGCACCTGGTTGCATCTTTTTTAACATAAACGTCATCACCTACTTTTCACAAAAAATATCGCAAACATGTTGCAATTCTTTGCCATGTATGATATATTTTGATGGCATTAATTTGGCCAATCGCAAACTTACGGGGGCGTGGTGTCAATGGTAGCATGACGGTCTCCAAAACCGTTGGACTAGGTTCGAATCCTGGCGCCCCTGCCAAAAGTCGCTCATTCGTGAGCGATTTTTGCTTAATCAAAGATTTCCTTTGACAATTGCAATAAATATGCTAAATTCAAATTGTCTTCCGATGGACGGAAGCGTTTGCCTTGAACATTACAACGGAGTAAATCATGAAAAAAATTGACGTGCTGATTCTCATCGCTCTGCCCGCGTCGGGCAAGTCGGAAGTGCGCAAGTTCATGAAACAAATGCCAAAGGAATGTTTCCCGCAATTTCACGACGATGTGGCGCAGCTCGACGATTACCCGTATGTTGAATTCATGCGCGCGGTGGATGAGGCGGCCATAAACAGACTCAAGATGGATCCGATCTTTTTCCACGCACCAGATCGCGGGTTCAAAGATCCGTTCGAATGGATCACGCTCATCGAACTGCTCAATGAGGATTTTGCGTTTCGGCAAACAGGCAGAACCCCGTCGCAAGCCGGTCGATCGGCCACGACCCTCTTTGCGCGCATCGACCGCGCCGAGCGCTTGGCCGGAGCCAAAATGAAAATCGGACGATTGCCTGAAGACGTGGTCAATACACTGGCCATACAAGTCGAAAAAGCGGCCGAGAAAGTGGAAACAACATTCAGTTATGATTGTCCGCCCGCCATAGCCGACAAGCGCAGTCTCATCATTGAATTTTCTCGCGGTGCGGCAATCAACGCACCCATGCCACTGGATCCGCCATATGGCTATGAATTTGCCTTGAGCCGATTGTCGCCGCAAATTCTTGAAAAAGCTACTGTCCTTTACATTCTGGTGACGCCGGAACAGTCCAGAATCAAAAATACCGCGCGAGCAGTACCGCCTCCCGGTTGCACTGACACCACGACGTATCACGGTGTACCGATGGCCGTGATGCTGAACGATTACGGTTGCGATGACATGGCGGATTGGCTGTTAAAGGAGGGCGTCCCTTTAAGCTTCCTAAACATTGACGCACACGGAAAAAGATTTATTATTCCGGCAACAATTTTCGACAACCGCGCCGACCTGACCACGTTCGTGCGTCAACCCAAGCAACAATGGTTGCAAGCGGACACAAATCGGATTCAAAAGCAACTGACGACAGCGCTCGACAAGCTCGTCAAGTAACCAACCACCAACGCTCCGACATCGCATCGGAGCGTTTTAATTTTAGAAAATTATTCAATATCTTCTGGAGGTCGCGATAATTCACGCTGAAATCGCATTACGGACAACTCTAGCCCTGACACTTGGTAATCAAGCTCATTTACCCGTCGCCGAGCGTAGCCGGGATTTTCTACAACAATATTTTCGACTGCATTTATGCCGTGTTTTATTTCATCCAACACTCGTAGCATTTTTTTTAATTGAAATTTCTGACTTGGTAACATGTGATTAACAAATTGCGGGTTGTAACCTTTGCATGGCAATCTCCAGGGCGGCAACTTTCTTATTCAACTTTTCAACATCCTTCATTGTGGCACCGACATCTTCATTAAGCATTGTTTCAATTTGCTTTAGCTTGAACTTATGATCAGCGTGTTCTTGCGAGAGCTCATCCGCCTTGCGCCCAACATGATCAATGGCGCGCCGGACTGGATCAATTTTTTTATCAAAAATCTCGCCGACCGTTTCCTCGATTGCCTGCTGTATCATTTTAATATCGTTTTGATCAATCATAATGTTTTTGTTCACGTTCATTATATCGCGCTCCCCATATCCGGTCAAACCTCATGGCAAAATCAGTTTATCCACATATTCTCGCACCGAAAACTTTTGCGCCTGCGCCAAACAATTTTCCGACATTTTTTGATATACCTCCGCGGTTAACGCGCCCGCCTTTTCCAGCGCGCCGCGCAATGATTCGACATCGCCCGCTTCAAACAAAAAACCGGTTTTATTTTGTTCAACCAGCTCCCCCGCCCCGCCGATCTTGGCCACGATGACCGGCGTGGCATTCGCATAAGCCAACGGAATCACGGTTGGTGAATTTTCATAGCAAAGTGAAGGCACGATCAGAAAATCCGATTGAGCAAAAAAAGTATTCAGCTTATCGCCACCCTGCTTACCGAGCAACTTAACGTTGAGTGGCACGTTGACAGGCCAGAACGATCCATCGCCGACAACCAACAGCTCCCCAGTCATTTTATTTGTGCGCCAAAAGTCAATCAGCCACTCAATCCCCTTGTGTTTCTCCATTTGACCAACAAACAAGTAACAATTTTGCTTCTGCGACTTGACGGGCGGCAATGATTCGACTGTTGGTAGCGGATTGGGAATTATTTTTCTGGTCGAAGCGGCAAAAAACCCGCGATCTTCGTAAAACTTCATCAGCCATAACGAAGGCGACACAACCACGTCCGGCGAGCGGAACAACGCGCGACAAGCGCGCGCATACATGCGAGCGGCGAAGCCGCCCACCAAGAAATCATCTTCCTTGCCCTTGATAATCAACCCGGACGGCACGGCCAGTTGAACGTCATGTAAAACATGGATATGCTTAATTTTTAAACCGCGAATAACCAGCGGTAAGCAATAGCCGACCCCCTTCAGATTGTGCGTCACAACCAAGTCTGGCATTTCTTTTTGCAAAATATTTCTCACGCGCAGAGCGCTTGACCAGTTAAACACGTCGAGAAAATGCCAAACGATTCGCGCCATGGCGCCGTGTTTAACCAGATCAAGATAATAAAAAAGATTCAGCGGTCTGAATCTGTATATTTTAACTTTCTCTTTTTGTTCAACAGCCAAGCCGACTTCCGGCCGCGTGGTAATAACGACAACGTCGTGACCCGCGTTGATAAATCCTTCCACCATAATCTTGGCCACGCGTTCCGCGCCGCCCCGCTCATGCGACTCATACAAGTTGCTAACAACACAAATTTTCATTTTTGTAACAATTGCTTATACAATTTTTCCAAATTGTCAGTGATGGTCGCCCAGCGATATTTCGCGGCCACGGTTTCAAGGCAATTGCGACTGAATCGGCTGTACGTTTCCAGATTGCCAAGCAGTAAATTAATCTTATCGGCAATATCTTTACTATTCTTCGGTTCGACCAACAGACCATTGACGCCAATATCAACCACCGAGCGCACGCCTTTCAAATTCGTGGCAATGACCGGCTTGCCGCAGGCCATGGCTTCGATCAGCACGATGCCAAACGCCTCCGAATTGTTAATCGATGGCAAAATAAAAACGTCCCCCAAATTATAATGCTTGACCAACGAATCGGCCGGCACGTAATCGGCAAACTTGACTCGATCGCCAAGCTTGGTTTCGCTGACCAGCTTTTTGTAATCGGCAAGCAAGTCGCCGGCGCCGATAATCAACGCTTTGATTTTTTTATCTTCAATTAACGATATGGCCTTGATCAAATAATTAACGCCCTTGAAATAATGCGCCGAATCAAGGCCGCCGGCAAACAAAACCACCTTATCATCTTTGGCTAAGCCATATTTGGCCAACAAATCACCATCCTTGGGTTCAGGGACGAAACGACGCGACACACCGAAAGGCAATTCGTAAAACTTGTTTATATTTTTGAAATAGAATTCTTGAATGCGGGAATTCTCAATATAATCTTCAGACGAAACAATGATTTTGTCCGCGCTTTTTAAAATATAATTTAACGCCAAGCGGCGCGCGCATTTCTCATAAATTCCCCGCCAGCCGGACAAGTTCACGTCCATGTGATAATTGATCACCAGCTTGGTCTTCGGATACCAAAGATTGCGATGCAGAACAGTGAGAAAAGCGGTAGCGAAAAACGGGTAATGTAAATGAATAATATCAAAACCGCGCAGTCGCCAGGCCAGTTGTGGCAAAAGCGCTCCGTAACCGAACTTAACGAGCGGCCACAAGGCCGCTACTTTATAACTTTTTGATTCCACCGCGTTGCCCCGAGTTCGAGGCACGAATACCGTCACATCGTGTCCGCGGCGCGTCAGCTGGTCGGCATAAGAATGCGCCACCATGCCGATACCACCGGCATCGGGTGGAATCTGACAAACGATTTGAGCGATTTTGAAAGACATATTTATTCAACGTTCAAAGTTGGCCCGACATCAAGCTTGCTCTGTCTGGCTTCCTTGACGAAGAACGGTTCACAGCTACGATCTATTTCATCGGCCAGCACGGTGCATGTGTTTATATAACTCAAAGGCGCGGCGTCGGGACTGGCCAAGTTTACTTCTTCGTAATAATTCTGGATAAGGCATTCGCTTAAATCATTTTTTCGCAAAATACGAATCAACGAGTAGGTGATCTTTTTCTCGACCGACTCGCTTTGATCTTTAACCAGTAAAACATTTTTAACGGAACAACCGGCAAAAGCCTCCTTGAAACATTCTTTGACAGCGTGATTTTCCTTACCAACCGTCAACGCATCGCCCGATCCGCTCTCATACCAAATGCCGCAACTTTTCTCCGTTGCGTTTTGAAAATGCTCGACCGGAAACGCTTCCACGTAGCGGAAAGAATTACGCAATTGGAATTGCGAACCGTTGTAGCCAAACTTAATATAGATCGCCACCAGCGCGACCCCCACGACTATGATTAACCAAATGATTTTCTTCATCATATTACCAAACAATAATTTTTTTTATCAGATAAAAATACAATTCACAAATCGGATTGCCCAAATTTTCCAAAACCCAATTATTCACTTCGGAAAAATCCAATCGGCCGCTCATCGTGCTCAAAACTTGCTTATCCGTCACTTGGCGGAATCGGGCAACGGCGCGACGCGCGCGAAAAATTCGCCACCACGAACCCGGCTTTAAATAGTATCCATAAACCCGCAGCTTGGTAATAAACCCGCCGCGTAACACAGAAAAACCGGCCACGCCAAGCTCCATGATAAACAAGATCGGCAAAAGCAGTAAAATCGTGCGCCAGCGATAAAAATTAAACAACACCATGTACCGATTTCGTTCCATGTAATAGTACATCCGCACACTGCGATTGAATTCGTACTTATGAAAAACCGCCGAACGCGGAGCCAATACGATTTTGTAACCGGCCAATTTCGCGCGCCATGATAGCTCCACATCGTCATGGTACATGTAAAAGTCCTCGTTATAATCACCTATCTTTTTCAACAATTCATCTTTCACGATTAACGCGCAACCGCTCGCATAACCTGATATCGACGAAATCTCCCCTATATTAACACATGCTGATACTTTTTGTCTATACCCCGAAGTGTAGCCAAAACCCAGATAATGCTGGACGTTTCCGAGCGAATTAATCAGCGGATCTTTTCGTTCGTCGTCGTTTTGCGGATAAAGCAACAGCTTCGACTGCGCGATGCCGATGTCTGGCGCGGATAAAACGCCCTTGACCAACTCGGCCAGCCAATCCGGCTCAAATCGCGTGTCCATGTTGGCAATGGCAAAGAGCGTCATACCGTCCTGCCGCGCGGCGTTGATGCCCGTGTTATTGCCGGCGGAATAGTTACCGTCCGGCCGCGGAATCACTTTGGCTTCGGGATAACATTCTGCCAAGTATTGTCGCGATTTATCGCTGGTCGCGTTGTCAACGATATAAACAGCGAAGCTGTCCGCCGGATAAGTTTGCGCGCGCAAACTGTCGCGGCATTCCGTGAGAAAACGATTGGCGTAATCTTTATAATTGATCAAAATAATTGCCACTTTCGGATTCATATTTCTTTATCACTTCCCTTCTCTTTTGCGACTAAGTTAAACGCCTCATCCACGGCCTTAGTTTGCACCATCTGCGCCAGATCTTTTTCCACTTTACCAACTCGAATTTGTTGTTTGAATAAAATGTAAACAATTACGCCGATCGCCACATAAATAATCAAATCCACGCCACGTCCCACGCCGACAAAGTCAGCCAGTCGATTGATTATCACCGGATAAATCGCGACAATCACCACGCCCGCCCACAGCGTCGTCCACAACAAAAACAACCAAAGCGAAATTTGCTTCTTCACGCACCTCACCAACGCCCGAATAACAAACCCGAGGGAGGCGAGGATGATAATTGTTTGGAATAATGACATATTTAGAGTTCGCGTTTTTTGCGTATGGTTTAGCGTTTTTCCGCGGAACCGTTGCTCACGCGTGATTCGTGGTGCCCATCTCGAATGACCGCGACGCTCTTTCTATCTGAACAACGCCTCCATCAACATCTTCCACGCCATTCTCATCTGCGGGCGCTTGGCCTTGGCCGTGGAATAGGAGTCATAACGCACGATCGTGGGCAACTCGCGCCAGCGTAAATCAGAACGCGCGACGTTAATCAAAATTTCCGTGCAATGACGAAAGTCATTGGCGCGCCAGCGCAGAGAATGGTACGCCGCGGCGGTAAACGCGCGCAGTCCGCTTTGCGGATCGGTAAACTTAATTTGCAAAAAAACTCGACCGAATATCTTGGCGGCAATCAAAATCACTTTTTTGTAAGTCGGCATCACCAACTTTTCTCCCAGAAATCTCGAAGCGAAAATCACATCATGCTCATTCTTCGCCAAAGCGTCAAGCATTGGCCGGATTATTTCCACGTCATGTTGTCCGTCCGCGTCAAAATGCATAATCGTTTCAAATCCAAGCTTCATCGCCAACTCCGTGCCCGTTCGCAGCGCCGCGCCCTGGCCAAGATTAACCATGTGCCGCGCCACTATCACATTGAAACGCCCAGCCACTTGCGCCGTTTCATCGCTCGAACCGTCATCAACCACAACAATCGGTATTTCAAGCTTAACCAACTCCGCGAGCACTTCGCCGATCCTTTTTTCTTCATTGTACGCCGGGACCACAACACAAGCATTCATAGAAGCATATAAACATGAAAACATAGAAGCAATGAAACGATCCCCGAATCAAGTCTGCGTTTACTCTTGCGCCTTGTGCTTCTGACTTTTGACTTTGCACTTTAGACTTTGGACTTGCGCTTACCCTAAATTTCCTTACTAAACGTCAAAAGATCTTTATGCGCCTTGGTATAATCCACCGTCTTACGCAAACCTTCTTCAAGCGTGATCACCGGCAGCCAACCAAGCTCTTCGCGGATCTTGTTAATATTCGGCAAGGCCAATTCACGCATGAACAACTTGGCCTTTTCGAATTTAATCTTGGAATTAGACCCGGTCAATTCAATAATCTTTTCTGAAACATTCCTTAACAAGAAAATGTCCGTACTGCCAAGATTAACCGGCTCATTGATTTGCGATTCCATGAGCTTGATACATCCCTCCACGATATCGCTGACATAACAAAGCGAAGTTTGAAAATCTTTGTTGCCGTAAATCACCAAGTCCTTATTTTCGAGCGCGCTCATGATAAAATCAGGCACCATTTGCCCATCCTTGAGCAACATACGCGGACCGTACGTGCGAAAAATACGCGCGATTTTCGTGTCCAGATTGTGCACGGCGCGATAAACATCAACAACCGATTCGGCGTAACGCTTGCCTTCGTCATAACAAGCGCGCGCATCAAGCATGTCCATCGCTCCGCGATAATCTTCCGCAACAAACGCGCCACGTTCCACTTGCCCGTAAACAACGGAAGAGGATGCTTGCAAAAACTTGGCCTGATAGCGCACAGCGATTTCAAGCGCGTTAATCAAGCCGACCGTTTGCGCCAGAATGGTTTGCTTTTTCAGTTTCTCAAAATTTGCCACGGACGTGGGACAAGCCATGAAATACACCTCTTTGATACCGAAAACTTTTAGCTGAAAAATATCCAAATCCTTGATCGTTTCAAGATCAATCGGCTGGGTGATGTCCGCTTTTACAAATTTAAAATTCGCCGCACGAAGCAAATGGTTGATGTTGCCCTCGCCGCTGGTAATAAAGTTATCAAGGCAGATCACGTTCGCTTCGGCCAAAAGCCGCTCGCACAGATGCGAACCGATAAAGCCCGCGCCGCCGATAACTAAAACATTTTTTCTTCTTTCCATAAAAGAATTTTTTATGAGTTTTATTTGTATATTTTAGCTAATTTATCAGAAAATTGCAAATCCACTATTTGATTTCCACCAGCCGAAGCAGCTCATACTCATTGTCAACCGAAGCAAACTTTTCCAGTTTTAAGCCTAAATTATCAAGCTTTTCCGCATTAATTTTTCCAATCAACTCGTCCGGCAAGTAGCTCAAATAGTAAACCGGGAACTTGTTGATAACTTTTTTTAACTGCGGGAATATCTGGTAATTGTAGTTGAAATCAACCAACCGATATTCAGGAAAAAATAACTTGTCCGTTCGATCGAATATGATGATCGAGTCTGGAACAATCAGTTTTTTCACAACATCGTACCGTTCATAATATGATTTCATAACACCGCCTTGCGCAATCAATCCGTCGCCGGGCGTTAGATATGTTAGACGGAATGAAAACAACATCAGGCCAACCACGACAACCGACGCCCCGGCATATTTGAGCGCGACCGGCCATTTCCACTGCCAAGTAACATCAATCGCGTATGCGACAATCGGGATAAAAAATAAATGAATCGGCAGCCAGTATCGGGCAAACGAATTGCTGATTGTGTTATTGTCAACCACCAACGCGTCGGCAAATTTCCAACTGCCGTAATAAATTATCAAAAACACGCTTATCATCAATCCTGAAACGATGAACACGAACTGTTCCTTTGTCGTTTTTTGCTTAAAACGATCCACGAACCAGCAGGTGAGGCCAACGCCAAACAAAGTCAAGTACGGCCAAAGCAGTTTGATTATAAAATTATAAACATTACTCCAAATCGTTCGTTCATAAAAACCAAAAGGCGCAAACGCCAATCGCAAATAATTTCGCCAAGCCGGCACGGCTCCGCCATGCGCCACTTCCGGTGGCAAACCGCCGAGCAGTGACGTGGCGTCGCCTTGCAAATATCCGGACGCGAAAATCGCGCCATACGTTTGATAGTTATAATACAAGAATAGGCCGACAGGCAAGATCGCGCCAACCAAGATGAGCAAAAACTTCGCCGACGCGAATCCGTCGCGATAAACAAACACGCAAACGATGAGCGGCAACACCAACCAAATCGCTTCCATCGGTCGCGTAATCGCGGACAATGCCAGGAAAAAACCGACAAAAAGTAATTGATAATTTTTTCCCTCCCGGCCGCAATTTGAAAGAAAATAAAATCCGGCCAGCGCGCAAAACACAAAAAAAACGTTTGGCAACATGACTAGCGACGAATAATAGTGCAAGGTTCCCAGCGTCAAACACAAAATAAAACTTATCAACCCGGCGCGCACGCCAAATACGTTTCGCGCTAAACCAAATAACGCCAACGCCGCGAGCACGCCGAACAGGGGTGTTAAAAAGTTAACGGCGAATAAGCCAACCAGCTTGGCCAGCAATCCATAAACAATCGTGAAACCTAAAAAAGCGGCCGGCACAATCTCGCCATCGGCGCGCACGTTCGTACTGCGCGGATGAATGATATTACCGACGGCACTATTCAACTCTTCCGGCAAGCTAAACTTGCCGGAATCAACAAATTGACCGATAAAGGCGCTGTTCGCCATTTCATCCGGCCAGTTAAAAATCAAATGATCATCCCTGTCTTGCGCCGACTGAAAAGTATTCAAAAAGAAAAAACTGCCGTACAACACGAAAAAAACAACCATAACGGCCCCCAGCAGAACCTTGACTTTCGTGCTTAACTTTTCCATACCATTCAATTATAGGATAAAAAGGTAAATAATCAAAATCCCTCAACGTCGGGATTGATTGCCCGCCTTGACTCGCAACAATGTGGGTCAATGCGAGGCAGGCAATCAATCCCTACATTAGCTTGAAATAAAAAAGCTCCGTGGCGACGGAGCCTTGTTGCTTAACTTGGACTTACACGTTGATGACGCACTTCCCCTTGCCCAAATCACCGTTTGAGCACCAACGCCCTATCTTATCATCCCAGCGCAAGCCTTTAACCTTCATAAATCGGCGGTCAACCGCCTTGTCCCACTTGCTGACGGGAAAGGTTTTCACCCTTCCCAACTGACCGACAAAAACGATCACATCCGCCGCTTCCGGTACCTCATCGGGCTTTTTCCAAGGCTTCGAATCATCAATCTGGGCCGGGTTGGCGTTTCTCATTACAAGCAACATTTCCTTGCCATTCAACATGTGTCGCATTCTCCTTTAATTTATTGAACGCTTGCGCCTATTTGACGCAATTTTACCATAGCAATTCGATAATCATTTGTCAATATTAAAAGTCGCCTGCCATGGCAAGGCGACTTGTTGCCGCTCACGCCTCGAGCGGCCCATACCCGTCCGCGCCGGACATGCCGATAACGTCTTCACCGCGAAGCGACGAACCCATAGGCTCGCTGGGAACGATTCTCCCCGTCTTGACTTCAACGAGCGAAAGACAGTTCAGGCAAAGCACCGTGGTTTGTTCTTGGAATATTTTCATTCCCAACTCCAAAAACTTCTCACGATAAGCCAGCCGCTTTTGACATTTTGGACAAGTAAGACTGTGCCTTTCTCCACACGCCTCTTCGTACTGTTTCAACGTCATGCCCTTGGGGAGAAAATGTGTTGCCGGAAGCGCTGACTTCTTTGCCATTAAAAACCTCCTTGGTTTATTTGACTTCCTTGTGCGCGCTATGCTTTTTGCATTGCTTGCAATATTTCTTCAACTCAATTTTCGCCTTGATCGTCTTCTTGTTGCGGCGAGAATTGTAATTCACCGTGCGGCATTCGGTGCATTGGAGTTTGATCATGTTATCTTGTGACATACCTTGATTCGCTTGATTAACATTATTAAGTGGAGCCACCCGTCGGATTTCTCGCCACAGGACGAGCGCGTCCTTCGGCGCGGAACCGACGACCCCGCACCACTCTCTACGTTCGGGTGCGGGGCAAGCCCACATCCATTTTTATAGGAAGTAGTACAGAGCCACCCGTCGGATTCGAACCGACGACCCACAGTTTACAAAACTGTTGCTCTACCAGCTGAGCTAGGGTGGCATATAACTAATGACGGACAGCGTCCTCCGAAGCCCTGAGCTAATCGAAGGGCGAAGGAGAAAGCTAGGGTGGCGCAGTAGCCCAATAATAGCGCACATTTAATCACAAGTCAAATGGGCAAAACACGATAAAAGGCCTTGCGTGGCAAGGCCTTTTTGTGCTAATTAACAAACAATTTGCATTCCACGTCCTTCAAGCGGCAATCGAGATAGCCATTCGTCCCCATCTTTTTCACGGAACAAGTACAGGTAGCGCGATGAATCTTTTCCGGTAATTCGAAAAATCCGGTTTCGCGCAAACCAACGTCGCGGCACACCGTCTTTACGATC
>Ga0156693_123_pt1 | contig 15010 bp, 16 predicted proteins | sample RifOxyC2_FD_112023 | JGI IMG/M metagenome (GOLD analysis project Ga0156693, IMG submission 112023) | Candidatus Falkowbacteria bacterium RIFOXYC2_FULL_48_21 | reverse complement strand
TTTTGGCGGAGGAGGGGTTGAAGAAGGCGATTGAGCAGTATAATAAGAGAAAGCCGTAATTGAGTAATTAAGTAATTGTCGTGAAGAAATAAGGCTCAAAAACGAAGAAACAAAGAAGGCAACCAGTTTTAATTATAAGAATAAAAAACAATATGGCAATAGAAGAAAAGGTGAGAAAAATTATCGAAAAAATTAAGCCGGCGTTGCAAGCGGATGGCGGTGACATTGAGTTTGTGCAAGTTACGCCCGAGGGCGTTGTTATGGTCCGGTTGCAGGGCCATTGCGCGCACTGTCCCATGTCGCAAATCACATTGAAGCAGGGAGTGGAGGTGGCGATTAAAGAGGAAATCCCGGAGATTAAGGAAGTGGTGGCGATTTAATAGCACGAGTCCAAAGTCCAAAGGTAAAAGTCCAAAGTTAAAATAAATGGTTATGAATAATATTTATTTTGATAATAGCGCCACAACAAAGATCGATCCGCGCGTGCTTGAGAAAATGATGCCGTATTTAACGGAGGTTTTTGGCAATCCGGGTTCGATTCACTCGGCCGGGCAGGCCGCTCTTTCGGCGGTGGACGAGGCGCGCGCCAAAGTGGCTGATTTTTTTCATTGCGCGCCCGCGGAAGTTGTTTTTACGTCCGGTGCCACGGAAAGCAATAATCTCGCTATTCAGGGCGTGGTGGATTTTTTTGTCGGCCAAGGTAAAAAAATTCATATTATTACTTCGGCCATCGAGCACCCATCCGTTTTGGAGGTGTTCAAAGAATTACAAAAAATGAAGAAAGCGGAAGTCGATTTTATCGAGGTGGATCAGTTCGGCGTGTTGAAGCTGGATCAGTTGAAAAAAAAGATAAAGGCCAATACGGTTTTGATATCCCTCATGTATGCGAATAATGAAGTCGGTTCAATTCAGCCGATCAGCGCGGTGCGCGATGTGATTTTAGCGGAACGGACAAAGCGAGAGGCCAAGGCGTTGCCTTTGTATTTTCACATTGATGCCGTACAGGCGGCAAACTATTTGCCGTGCGATGTGAACGGGCTCGGCGTTGATTTGATGACCATTTCCGGCCATAAAATTTATGCGCCAAAGGGAGTGGGCGCTCTTTATCTTCGCAAAGGGGTGAAGGTGAAACCGCAAGGTTTTGGCGGTCATTATGAATATGGTTTACGTCCGGGAACGTTGAACGTGGCCGGCATAGTGGCTCTCGGCGCGGCGGTGGATTTGATAATGCAACACGGGAAAACAGATATTCAGAAATTAAAAACGATCAAAGAGAAATTAATAAATGAAATCGATAAGGTTGAAGACGCGCGTTTCAACGGTCAAATCGAAACGCAATTGCCAAACATTATCAATGTCAGTTTTTTGAATGCGGAAGGCGAAAGCTTGCTTATGATGCTCGATCTTGAAGGCATAGCCATATCCACCGGTTCGGCTTGCTCTTCCGGCTCACTGGAACCATCGCACGTTTTGACGGCCATGGGCATCAAGCCTGAATGGTCACACGGCAGCGTGCGCATTTCTCTCGGCCGGTTCAATACGTCGCACGAAGTGGCGCCGTTTGTCGGTGCCCTCCGCGCCGCCGTGGATAAGTTGCGCAAGATGGCGCCGTAAAATCGATTAAAAAATCAACGCCGTAGTGATAGAATCATATTCTGTCACTACGGCGTTGATTTTTTTTAAGTGTTCACACGTGATTGTTTGGAAATATTGATCAGAATGCCAACGGCCGCCAGCATGATGGCGAGCGCTGACCCGCCAGCACTGACAAAGGGGAGCGGAATGCCGGTCATGGGTAGGATGCCGACCATGGCCGCTACGTTGAATAGTGCTTGAAACGTGATCCAGCTGACGATGCCAATGGCGACCAGTCGACCAAATTGATCCGGTGCGTTTTTTGCCACCTTGAAGCCGCGCCACATAAAGGCGACGTAGAGTCCGATGAGGGCCAGACAGAAAATAAGGCCAAGTTCTTCCGCGTAAATTGCGAAAATCGAATCACCGGTCACTTCCGGCAGATATTGAAATTTTTGTCGAGACATACCGAATCCGCGCCCGAATAATCCGCCGGATCCGATGGCCAAAAGTGCTTGGCTGATTTGGTAGCCAATGCCTTGCGGATCCAGTTCCGGGTGCAAAAAAATCGTTAGACGAGCAGCGCGATAAGGTGACTTCAGGATCAATAAATAAATTGCGCCTGTGCCGGCGAGCAATAATGCGGCGACGTGGTTTAGCTTGGCGCCGGAGGCGAAAAAGACGGCTACGCACATGAAGATAATAATCGCGAGGGTGCCCATGTCGGGTTGTAGTAACATCAAGCCGGAAATAAGGCCAAGTAAAAAAATGAATGGCAAAAATCCGAAATATAAATCCTTGACGCCGTGGGCGCCGCGTTTTTCCAGCCAGGTCGCCAGATACAAAAGAAAGGTCAATTTAACCAGCTCGGATGGTTGAAAGGAAAAGGTGCCGATATTGATCCAGCTTTTGGCTGTGCCGTAATCGGCGCTGATACCGGGTATAAAGACGATAATTAAAAGGATAATGGAAATTGCCAGCAGGGGCATGATTAATTTTTTCCAGAATTGATAGTTCACTTTGACCAAAATCAAAAGTAAAACAATGCCGGGTAAAAGTCCATGTAGCAGTTGGCGTTTGATAAAGTGATAGCTGTCACCAAATTTCTGAAAACCAAGCGCTGTACTGGCGGAAAAGAGTGTAATAAGTCCGAGAAAAAGTAAAAGGCAGAAAACGAAAATCAGTACCCAGTCCGGTGCGTGCGATGCGGAATTTTTGTTGAACTGGCGAATCATGTTAGCGAAGCTGTTTGACGATTTTTTTGAATTGTTGTCCTCGGTCAAATTCGTTGATGAACATACCAAAGCTGGCGCAGCCGGGAGAGAGGAGAACGGTGTCGCCGGGCAGGCTGATGCCGTAGGCGTGTTTTACGGCGACCTCAAGGTTGTTGAATCGGCCAACGATCAGGTTGCTACCGCCGTATTTTTTTATCTTTTTTTCCAATTCATCCGTGGCCGTGCCTTCGAGCAATAGTACGGCGCGCGCTTTCTTTATGATTGCGCGAGCGAATTCGGTCAGATTTAAATTTTTCGTCGCGCCGCCGGCCAACAAAATGATCGGCCGATTGACGGCGTTCAGGGCGAGCCGTCCGGAAACGGGCGTGGTGCTGGTGGTGTCGTTGATAAAAGCGATATCATTAACCATCGTCACGAGTTCTAGCCGGTGCTCCAATCCGGCGAATTCACATAATGATTCGTGTAGCTGTTCTTTTTTGAAGTCAAAAATTTTTCCGACGGCCATGGCGGCGGCGATGTTTTCCAGGTTGTGTTCGCCAATCAGTTTCGGTCGCCATGATTTCGGTACGTCGGTTTTGTAAAAGCTGGTGACGCGCGAGCGGATTTCTTCTCGAATATTGCGGGTGTAGTTGTTCTCCGCGTTGATTACACAATAATCGGTTTTCTTTTGAGAGGCGAAGATTAACTTTTTATCATCAATATACTCGCGCATGGTTTTGTAACTGTTCAGGTGGTCGGGAAAAACATTGGTGAAAACGGCGACGTGCGGAGAGATTTTTTTAGCGCCAAAGCCTTGTAGCTGCCAGCTGGAAAGTTCGAGCACGACTAAGTCGTTTTTTGTAACTTTGTCTATCAGCGGCAAGGTGGCTTCGCCCTGCAGGTTGCCGGCCAAATACACTTTACGTTTATCGTTTTCCCATATCCTTTTCAGCATGTGGCCGATCAGGGTGGTGGTGGTGCTTTTGCCACGCGTGCCTGTTACGCCGATGATCGGGCAAGGACAGTATTCGGCAAAGAGCGATTCGTCCATGTCCACCGAGATTTTATGTTTTGCGGCCAAATGTAAGTAGGGCGACTTTTTGGGAATGCCGGCGTTACGAATGATGAGATCAGCGGCTAGAATGTCCGATTCTTTGTGTCCGCCAAGAGAGTATTTTATCGAATAGGGTTGGAGTTGATCAACGGTGCTTTTTAATTGTTCTTTTGTTTTGAGGTCGGTGACGGTGACGTCGGCGCCTTTTTCCGCAAAAAAAATCGCGTCCTTGAGTCCGCGGCCGAGTAAGCCGAGGCCGAGGATGAGGATTTTTTTGTTTTGAAAATTAGGAAAGCGTTTAATCATACTTAATACTTGCGAGATGAATCACCACGTCCCTCGTCTAGTACCAGCCTTTGTCCATTAAGAATACAATAACTCCGGCGGTGGCCGTAATGGCGGAAATGAGCCAAAACCGCATCACCACTTTGGTTTCAGGCCAGCCAATGGCTTGAAAATGATGATGAATCGGTGCAGATAAAAATATTTTTTTGCCGCGCAGTTTTTTTGACATGACTTGGATAATGACGGACAGCGATTCCACCACGAACAAGAAACCGATGATTGGCAGCAGTAGCGCGGTGTTCGTGAGCATGGCGATGATGCCGACGGTAATGCCGAGGCTCATGGCGCCGGTGTCGCCGAGAAAAAATCGAGCCGGATTGATGTTGAACCAGAGAAACGCGACCAGCGTGCCCATGATCGCGCCGCAAAGCGCGGCCAATTCGAACTTGCCTTGCGTGAAGCAAATCGCGCCAAGCGCGGCAAAGGTGGTGGCCAGCGTGCCGCCGGCCAGCCCGTCGAGGCCGTCGATTTCATTAACGGAAAAGGCGGTGGCTACGATAACAAAAGTAAAAATTGGAATATACCAAAGACCAACGGCAAAGTTGCCGACAAACGGTACATGAAAAATATCCCAGTCCAATTTGAAATAAAACCATAACGCGCCGGCCAAAGCAATTAACGTGTACAGAATTATTCTATAGGTCATGCCAAATCCGCCGCCTTTTGGGCCGATGCGGCGCACGCCGAGATAGTCGTCGAGTAGGCCGATAAGCGCGCCTACGACCATGGCGCCTAGGGGAAGAAGCGTTTGTTCACGCGTTAGGAAGTTTAGTCCGCCGAAGAATTGGCCGGGGAACAGTGTTTCAAAAAGGGAAAAAAGCAGTGCCAAGAATAGTACCGGTACCCAGATTAAAAGTCCGCCCATGGTTGGCGTGCCGGCCTTGCTCGCGTGCATGGACGCGAAGATCGGCGCGGAAGCGGCATCGCGGATTTGTTTGCCCATTTTGTATTTGTAAAGAAAGTGAGTCAGGAGAGGGGCGCTAAAAAAAGCGATTAAAAAGGTGCTGATACTTAGAACGCCGATTTTGAATACCAAAGCTGTTTCCATAGGCCGGAAAGAATTTGTTTGTTAAATATTGATTAAAATTGTGAGCATGGTGGCAATCAGGAGGAATACTTGGACGAAAACCGCGGCGAACGACAGAAAATAGCTGATAATTTCCTTTTTGTCATAAAGCACGATCGCCAAAACCAAGTTGATAATCAGAATAATAAGGCCGATTGTCGGCCAAATGAAAATACGCTGCCAACTGCCAAAAAGATCAATCCCTGTATAAATATTATAATGCAATGGAATATAGGATTGTTCTTGTGGCAGAGAATAAACGGCCGGGTAAAATTTAAAATAGATTAAAAGCCAAATGGCCAAGTTGACCATCGCGGCCGCGCCGAGCGGTATGCTCAACAGCTTGTTTTTCCACGCCGGCGTGCTTTTGAAGCGGTTGAAAAATTGATAAAAATGGATTAGCATGGTTGTGATTCAGATGAATTATGACGAAAATATCGCAAATTGATTATAGCAGGTAAAATGACTTTGGTGAAGTGATTTGTCAAGCTTGAGCTGGAGGCTAATTTATGTTATCCTGCTTTTAACTTCCGAGTAAACAGTTTTTGTGAAAAAGTACCACATAATAACATTCGGCTGTCAAATGAATGTTAGCGACTCTGAACGAGTGGCCGCGGTTTTTGAACACTTAAATTATTCAGCCGTTAAAGACGCTGATGACGCCGACGTAATCGTTATCAATGCCTGTTCCGTGCGCCAGACAGCGATTGATCGCATCTGGGGATTAACGCGCGATTTGAATAAATTACGTGCGTCTAAAGGAGTGAAACTTATCCTGACCGGCTGCGTTTTGCCGGAGGATGGTACGAAGATGACGGCGCGGTTTGATTTGATTTTTGAAATTAAAAAGTTGGGCGAGCTGGAAAAGTTTTTGCAGCAGAAGCAAGAATTTACCGGCGAAGATTATTTTGCCACCACGCCGTTATCCGATGCGCCGTTCAGTCGCTTCGTGCCAATCATGACCGGCTGTGATAATTATTGCAGTTATTGCGCCGTGCCATTCGTTCGCGGACGGGAACAAAGTCGGCCGGTGAAAGACGTTTTGGCCGAAATCAAGGCGTTGGTGCAATCCGGCGCCAAGGAAATTTGCCTGCTTGGCCAGAACGTGAATTCGTATAATCCGGCGGACAAGGAAAGTTTTGCCGCGGCCAATCCGTTTCATCACGCCTTTGCGAAGTTGTTGTGGGAAGTAAATCGGCTTGACGGTATCGAAAGGATCAACTTTGCGGCCAGTCATCCAAAAGATGTTTCCGATGAGCTGATCGAAGCGTTGAAATTACCCAAGCAATTAAATTATTTGCATTTGGCCGTGCAATCCGGTGACGATGAAGTGTTGGCGCGGATGAATCGGAAATATACGGCGGCTGATTATGAAAAGATAATTCAGAAGATTCGAACGGCGCGGCCGGAGATGGCCATCGGTACTGACATTATCGTCGGTTTTCCGGGCGAAACGCGCACGCAGTTTGAAAACACTTTGCGTTTGTATGAGCGCGTGCGCTTTGATATCGCCTATCTCTCCATGTATTCCCCGAGAGCGGGCACGGCCGCAGCCAAGCTGGTTGATGACGTGCCGCATGAGGAGAAGAAACGGCGTTGGCGCGAGTTGCAAGATTTAATGGAAAAAATCGTTTTGGAAAAAAATCAAAAGTATCTTGGTCGGGCGGTGGAAGTGTTGATTGACAAAGTTGAAAAGGCTTTTGTCGAAGGCAATAGCCGAGAAATGAAACGAGTTCGCGTTTATGGCGATTCGCGTTTGAATACAGGGGATGTGGTGTCGGTCGAAATTGAAGAAGCGATGATGTGGATTTTAGCGGGAAAGACGGTCGATTAAAGATTCATTGGATAAAAAATCTCACGCGTTAATCTCGTGAGATTTTTGTTTGGTCAATTATTCAGTCGGTTTGCCGTCATACTCCGGGCCGTCCGCTTCCGCTTCGGCCTTGGTGGCGCGGACAATGCCATCTTGGTGGTGCGCCGGGGAATAGATGGTGTAAAGTTTGAGCGCTGTGGTGGTGGAAGTGTTGATCACGTTGTGTTCGGCGCCGGCGGGAACCACGATGGCCGATCCGTCTTTGACGGCGTATTCATTGCCGTCAATCAGGCATTTCCCTTCGCCTTTTTCAAAGCGGAAAAACTGATCATTGTCCGTGTGCGTTTCCATGCCGATTTCTTCGCTTGGCGCGAGGCTCATGAGCACCAGTTGGCTGTGGCGGCCGGTATAAAGTACGTGGCGAAAATCGTTGTTGGCGATGGTGTCTTGCTCGATGTTGGAGTGAAAGCCTTGCATAGTTTGTGTTATTAAATGTTACAGAATTGATTGCCAAAGTCCGTGCAGATTGCAGTATGCTCTGGCGGAAGCAGTCTCGCCGGTAACGGTAAACATCGCTTCCGGCGCGTCTCCCGGCCGTAGAAATTTTTTAATGGCAGAACCGTCGACGACAATTTCAATCCATTCGATGAAGTGTTTTTCTTCCATCGGGTGCGGTTGTGAACCGATTTTTATTTTGTATCCGTCGGCCGTTTTTTCGATCACTGGCACGTGTTTTTCCTGGCTGGCGTCGGTGGTGTTGGCAGTCAGCAGTTCCATCGGCTGGCCGCAACAAACCAACTGTCCAACGCCGGTGTGTATCACCTCGATAATGTTGCCGCAGACATTGCAACGATAAATTTGTTTTTGTTCAGTCATATTTACTTATTGTTAGTGTCTATGTATGATGTTTTAGTCGTAATATAATTATAACAGATGAACAAGGAATAGCCAAAATATTTATGGCGTCTAAACGCAAAATCATCGTTGTACTTGGTCCCACAGCCGGCGGCAAGTCCGGGGTGGCTTTGGCGTTGGCGAAGAAGTTGGGCGGTTTTTTGATTTCCGCTGATTCTCGGCAGGTGTTCAAGCACATGGATATTGGTACGAACAAGGATAAAGGGGATTGGCGAGACGGGATTTTTTACTTAACTGGCGCGCTTCGACCCTTCGACAAGCTCAGGGCAGGCGAAGCTCAGCGTGACAAATGCTACATAAGAGAATATATGATTGACGTGGTTGAACCGGACGAGCCGTTCAGCGTGGGGGATTGGGTTGAAAGCGTCAAAAAGATATTGAAAAAGGAAAAAGACCAAGCGATCGTGGTCGGCGGGACGGGCTTGTATGTTTCGGCGTTAACGGAAGGGTATGAATTGCCGGGAAAGTTTGACGCGAAATTGCGCGCGCGACTTGAAAAGCAAGTGGCGAAATACGGCTGGCCGTATTTAATAAACAAGATGAAGAAGTTTGATCCGAATATTGAAAAAAAAATTGATGTAAAAAATCCGCGGCGGGTAATTCGGGCGGCGGAAATTGTTTTGCAAACGAAAAAATCGTTGAAGCAAGGTAAGGGCGAGTCGCAATTTGAATTTTTGAAAATCGGCCTGGATGTGCCGAGAGAAAAGTTATATGAAAAAATTAACGCGCGTGTTGATGCAATGGTAAAAGAGGGTTTGATTGATGAAGTGAAAAGGTTGTTGGCGCAAGGTTATAAAAAAGATTCCAGCGCCATGAGCGGTATCGGCTACCGGCAAATCGGGCTGTCCTTAAACGGCGAGATAACGCTGGCGCAAGCGGTGGAACTCGTTAAGCGTGACACGCGGCGATACGCGAAGCGGCAGATGACGTGGTTTAGACGTGATGGAAGTATTCGGTGGGTGAAAAATAGCGCGGAGGCGCAGGCGTTGGTCGAAAAGTTTGTCCGTGATTTAAGCACAAAACTCAAAACCCAAAACTCAAAATAAATTCAAAAATTAAAATCTAAAATTCCAAGAACGATGCCTGGAATTTTAAAATTTGAACTTTAGATTTATTTTGGATTTTGGGTTTTGTGCTTTGAGTTTTTGATAATAAAAAGTCCCTGCGGCTGGAGAACCGCAGGGAGTGCAGAGGAAGGAGGGCCGGAGGGAGGTGTTTCTTGCGTCGCCGGTAAAAGCGTGAGCAGCGGCTCGAGAAAGCGCTTTTGTTTCGGCGACGTGAATGAACAGATGGTAGTAACCTTTAGAACTCGACTCATTCGAGCCTTGTTCCGGGAACCTTGTTGGAAAGTCGCGTCAGGCTGCGTCTTGTCCATGCTTGCGCATATCTGTGTCGCATTGCGTCATCAGAAACAAGGAGTTACCGTGATCCCAAAAAAGCAATATAGCACATTTAGATCAACTTGTGACGACATTGTAGCCAGTAGGTAAATTTTGTCAATAGTTAGAATCCTTAATTTTGAATGTAATGTTTAATTTTAGCTATTATTTTTATTTGCCCTATTGACTTTTTTATTTGAATATGATATATTGAAGTAGTTTGAACAGTTCATTTTGAATTACAATTTAACTGAATTGGAGGATATCATGAAGAACACGATTGCGACGATGGTTGCAGTGTTGTGCGTGGCGCTGGTAGGTTGCGAGATTGACGAGCGTTACTGCTATGACGACTATGATTGCTACGCAGACGAAGTCTGCGGAGCGGACAACTACTGCTACCAAGTGTCGTCTGGGTACTACTCGTCCGGCTACTACGGCTGTCAGTCGGACTACGAGTGCGCGGCGGGGTACTACTGCGCGTGGGACGGGGTGTGCTACGAAGATCTGTGCTACTCCAACTACGACTGTCCGTCCGGTACGTACTGCGAAAGCGATGGGTACTGCTACGCGGATGGCTGCCAGTCGGACTATGATTGTCCGAGCGGGACATTCTGCTGGACGGACGGCTTCTGTTACGAGGCCGGCTGTTCCTCCGACTGGGATTGTGATGCAGGCTACGGCTGCGGCAATGACGGCGTTTGCTACGCGAACGTGGCGGTCGGTTGCCAGTCAGATTACGACTGCCTCGACGGCTTCTACTGCAGTCCGGACGGCAACTGCTACGATGCGGTCGACGGTTGCGCCGCGAACGGCTGCGCGTCCGGTTTCTACTGCGGCACAGACGGTAACTGCTATCAGGAAGAAGTGCCGGACGAGTGTTACTCCAGTGCGTCGTGCCCCGAAGGGTACGTGTGCACCGTGGAGCACAAGTGCTACAAGTTGTAGCCGCTTATGCTTCGATCCAAACGAAAGCGCCAACCCACACGGGGAGGCGCTTTTCAATTAAAAACAATTGTTCATTATTCCAATGGGTGAGGACACCGCCGAAGGCGGTGGACGAACCCGCCTGGCAAGCTTGCCAAGCCAGTCAAGGCGGGCGGGCGACAAGCCTTTGAAGTTAGTGAGGGTTGGTAGTTTGATATTTCTAACGGGGTGAGTGGCCACGCGAAGCTGGCCACGAACCCCACCCTCCGGTAGGAGAAACCCCCTCCCGTGAGTGAGGTACGAACGAGCGGGAGGGGGAAGGGGGTGGGTGTGACTAATCTTTTACGAAGTGAAAATTATTTTAAGTGTTCGCGCAACAAATCTTCCGCCACTTTTGGATCGGCTTTTCCTTTGGTTTCCTTCATCACCGCTCCAATGAAATATTTGATCAGCGGCTCCTTGCCCGCGCGATATTCGACCGCTTGATTCGGATTTTCCGCAATTACTTTTTTAATCACCGCGCCAAGATCATCATCCGCGCCCATTTGCCCCAAATCTTTGTCATCCATGACGTGCGACGGGTCGGCGCCGGACACGATCATTTCATTGAGAATAATTTGCGCGGCCGCGCTGTTGATTTTGTTTTGGTAAACGAGGGTGATGAATTCGGCAAAGTTTTCCGGCGTGACTTTGTTCGCCATGAGAGGAATGTTCTTTTCCGCCAGCAACGGCAAAAACTTGTTTACCAGCCAGCCGGCCGTTAACTTGATAACCTTTTTCTTGTTGCGTTCCCAAATTTCTTCTTCCGTACCGGACGTGTCCACCGTGGCCAGCCAATTTTTCAATTCGGAAATAACTTGCTCGGCATAGCCGGCTAGCTCTCGTGTTTCAGTCAGGATTTTCGTTTCATCTCCGCTAAAGCCGTACATAGCCATAAACCGTTGTCGCTTGGCTTGGGGCAGTTCGTGAAGCAGAGCGCGGGTTTGTTCAATTTGCTTTTCGGTGAAGGTGAGCGGTGGCAGATCCGGCTCGGGAAAATATCGATAGTCGTGCGCTTCCTCCTTGGATCGTTGCGAAAATGTTTCTTGTTTGCCGTCGTTCCATCCGCGCGTTTCCTGTGTTGTCGGCGGTTTGCCTTCTTGCCAAAGAACGGTTTGCCGTTCGATTTCAAAAGCGAGTGCGCGTTCAAGAGCGCGGAAAGAGTTGATGTTTTTAATTTCCGTTTTTGGATAAAGATTCTGGTCGCCTTCCGGTCGCAATGAAATGTTGGCGTCGCAACGCAGTTCGCCCTTTTCCATGTTGGCATCGGAAATGTCGAGGTAGCGCATGATGAGCTGGAGTTCTTGGCCAAAAGTCTTCGCTTCTTGCGGCGAGGCCATGTTTGGGCCGGTGACAATTTCAATGAGCGGCGTACCGCCGCGGTTGAAATCAATCAAGGACGCTTCGGGCGTGTGAATGGATTTGGCTGAATCCTCTTCCATGTGCAGGCGAACAATGCCGATGCGTTTCATTTGTTTGTCGTCGTCGAGACGAGCGGCCAGTCCGTCTCTGGCTCCGAAGTTAATCGCTAGCCAGCCATGCTCGGCCAGCGGTTTGTCAAACTGGGAAATCTGATAGCCCTTTGGCAGGTCGGGATAAAAATAATTTTTGCGGTCAAATTTGGTGAACGCGTTTATTTTGCAATTCACAGCCAGCGCCGCGCGCATGGCCATGTTTACCGCTTCGGCGTTCACGACCGGCAAGGTGCCGGGATGGCCGAGGCAGATGGGACAGACATTTTTGTTTGGTTCATCCGCGTTTGAATCGTTCAAACAGGCGCAAAACATTTTGGATTTGGTTTTGAGCTGGACGTGGAATTCGAGGCCGATTATTGTTTCGAGACGCATAAGGAAGATTTAAACGCATTAGATTAAGGGCAAAGGGCCCGCTTCGACTCCGAAGCGAGGCGAGTAAAAACAAGGGTAAAGTTAAAAAAATCAAAATAAAAAATACATATTACTATTTTAGTTTAGCATATTTGTCGTCAAAATAAAAGACAGCGGGTGAGCGCTGTCTGTGGTTTGGGTTCCGTAGGGAAATGATTTCGGTTGTCTTTTATTCCGGTGGCAGGCCGTACTTCTCCACGAGTTTGTGATAGCAGATGCGACATGTCGGTTCAAATGCATCGCCGGGTAGCTGATTGCCATCGCGCAAATCATTCCAAAATCGGGGTGGCAGCCAGCTGTTGTTGGCGTTTGGATTGCCACATTTGATGCACGTGGCTAGTTCTTTGCTTACGCGTTCCGCGTCCACCATGATTCCGGGAACCGGGCCGAATCCACGATTGCGAAAATCCTTGTCCAGTCCCATGACAATGACGCGTTTGCGATGTTTGTAGGCAAGCTCGTGGCAAACGTCGATCAGGGCTGAGGAAAAAAATTGCGCCTCTTCGAAGGCCGTGGTGGTGATTTTCGGGGTAATGTAAATAAAGGCGGTTTCAGGACGATTCCACGGAATTTCAATAGCCGGGTGTTTTTTGCCGCTGCGGCTGACCAGTTGATCTTTTGTGTTGACCTTTTCGCCGTTGTGGCAGATGACAACATCGCGCCGTCCTCGGTCGGGGGTAAAAATCAGGACGTTGCGACGCTTTGAATACATTTCTCTGTCAATGCGTTTGCTTCCTTCGTCGCTTTTGCCGGAAAAAACGCACCCAACGATGACTTCAATTGATCCGTCCAGGTCGCTCAAACGTCTTCCCATGAAGTGCCTCCATGTTAAAGATCCAAGACTTCGCTCACTTTTTGCCAAATATTTTGGGCAACAAGTTCAATGGAATTGTCCGCCGGCACGATGGCCCAGTTTGGTCTGATTTTTGCCAGCGTCAGATAGCCGGTGCGGACTTTGGTGTGAAATTCAAGCGCCTCGGAATCAAGGCGGTCGTTTTTGATTTTGTCTTTGATGCGGGCGAGTCCTTGTTCCGGCGCGATGTCGAGAAGCACAGTTAAATCAGGCTCGAGGCCGCCAGTGGCGAAGTCGTTGATTTTCTTCACTTCATCAAGATTAAAAAGGCCGCGGCCAAAGTGTTGGTAGGCCAAAGTTGAGCCGAAAAAGCGATCGGAAATCACCACATCGCCACGTTCCAGATGGGGGACAATCTCGCGTTTGACGTGTTGGGCGCGAGATGCGAGAAATAAAAACAGTTCCGTTTCCGGACACATGTCGCGGTTGGCCGGATCTTTCAAAACTTTTCTGATTTGTTCGGAGATCGGACAGTTCGTGCCGCCCGGTTCGCGGGTCTTGAATACGTTGAAGCCGTTTTCAAGCAGCTTTTTTTCCAGCAGTTCAATCTGCGTGGATTTGCCGGTGCCTTCGCCGCCTTCGAAGACTATAAATTTTCCGTGGTAGTTTTGCATAGTGATAATATTGAGAAGAAATTTGAAAGAAATAGAAAAGAATTATTAAAGAATTTGGAAAGAATTAGATTAGAATTGGAGAGAAATATGACTATTTGGCAGACTGGTTCTTTTTCTGGTAAGTAGTATTGATGAAATTGTTGAGATGAAAATGAACTTGTTCGTTTTTGGCAATGAAATCGTCGAATTGTTCTTTGGATATTTTCCCGCGTTCGAATAACAGCATTGCCCAGTGCTTTGATTCCATGAGAGAGGCACGAGCATTATAATAAAATTTTATTCGATCCAAGTAATGGAATCGGCCGTATCCTTCGACAATGTTTGCCGCGTTTGAATCAACTGCCTCAATAAACTGGTCGCCCATGAGTTTCTTGTCTTTCCAGTCAAGTGGTTCGTGCATTTGCCATGCCAAGGCGCTTAATTCTCTTGATATTTTGTAAACGTAAAGATCCTCGAATTTTGTATAAGTACACTTTTTCTCTATATTTTCTTGCATATTTTGAGTATTTTGGTCAATCATTCCTTCTAAATTCTCCTCAAAAAATTCTTTCAAATTCCGCAATTCTTTCCAAATTCTCCTCCAACAATTCTCTCAAATTTCTTCTCAATTTTACCGAGAATGGTATCGAGCTGTTTGTAAATAAATTTCTTAGTTTTGGTATTCAAAACAGTAAAATCAGCCATCGCAATCGGCCCGCCTTTTTCGATTTTTTCAATCTCGGCGAAATCGCGCGCTTGCGCTTGTTCAATGGTGGCGGGGCGGTTGCGGAGATCTTTGTCGTTTGATGCGAGGGTGCGTTTTTCGAGGCGCGCGTAACGAACGGCCGGTGGCGCGTAAACGGCGATGACGCTCAAGCGGTCGCCGTAATATTTTTTCAATTCCTTGTATTCGCTCCAAGAATAGAGGCCGTCGGCCACCAAATTGTTTTCGGCTAAAATTTTGTCGAACTTCGGAATGTTCAAAATCGCCATGGCGGCCATGCCGTGTTTTTGCCGGACTTCTTCGCGAATCGGGCGTTCGTTTTCTTCCGTTGGCGCGAGGCCGCGCTCCTTCACAATATCAAGCACGATTTGTCCGAAGCGAGCAAAGCCCCAGCCTTTTGATATCAAATAATCAGCGACTAAACTTTTTCCGGAACCCGTCATGCCGACGAGCGCGATGATTTTATTCATATGAAAATTTTATTTTTATTGGGCATCGCGAAGGGCCCAGAACCAGACCTCCCGTTGGTCGTTCGATTCTGGGCAAGCAAAGATCCAAGGGCAAAGGGCAGGAGAAAATTTAAAAATTAAAAGAAAAATCGAAATATATATAATCAGTGCTTGAGTT
>Ga0156693_167_pt1 | contig 17237 bp, 25 predicted proteins | sample RifOxyC2_FD_112023 | JGI IMG/M metagenome (GOLD analysis project Ga0156693, IMG submission 112023) | Candidatus Falkowbacteria bacterium RIFOXYC2_FULL_48_21 | reverse complement strand
AAAGCGTATCTGTGTAGTCGGCGCGGAATCCACCGGCACCACCACCATGGCGCGAGCGCTGGCCGAGCATTATCAAACAGCCTGGGTGCCGGAGTACGGCCGCGTCTATTCCGAAGCAAAGTTACGCGCGGCGGAAGGTAACGAATGGCGCACAGCCGAATTCGTCCATATCGCAGAAACGCAAAATCGCATGGAAGACGCGCTGGCCAAACAGGCCAACAAAATTTTGATCTGCGACACCGACGCCTTTGCCACCGGTCTTTGGCATGAACGGTACATGAACCACGTCGCACTGGAAGTGGAAAAACTGCACCAAGATCGACATTATGATTTATATTTATTAACGGCCGATGATATTCCGTTTGTGCAAGACGGCACCCGTGACGGCGAGCATATTCGCCACTGGATGCACAAAAAATTTATTGAAAAATTGCAAAAACACGGCAAGCCGTTCATTACTCTGACCGGCTGTCATGAAAAACGCTTGGCGGAAGCGATCGGCGCGTGCGATAAACTACTTCAACAAAATTTTTTCGAGCAAACAATCACAACAAAAATATAGAGGCCGATTATCACCCCATGCGCCGCTCAAGCGGAACCAAAGGATTGTGCCTCTACATTTTATTTTCCGATTCTTACTCCACCTTGAAATTAATCACGAGGGGGATGGTCGCAACTATCTTATATTTTTCGCTTTCTTTATTACGATAGAGAATAATATAATTATAAACGCCGGATTCTTTATTTATTTTCACCCCATTAACCTTAATCGTTGTCCGCAACTTATCATTTTGGCTGTCAAATTTAAACTTTGGATAAAACTGGTTGAGCACCTTCCCGCTTGGCGCCAAAAGATCTATCCGCACATCAAGTTTCTCTTTATGACCATTATTCTCCCAAAAACTTACAATTTCAAAAAAGAACGGAATATCAACAAACTCCTCCTTGTCAACGTCTTTGCTATTTAATTGCTGATAATCACTCTTTTTGACCGCCACACTTAATTCTTCCATTATATTAATCAAACTGATGTTGTTTGTTCCACTGTCGATTATTCCCTTTTCACATATAAGCGAAAATCGGTGCGTAAAATGATTCATAATGGCTGAAATTATTTATTACTTTTTGAACCTATTGTTATTGGGAACAATCTCGGTATCACATATCTTGCGTTACTAATCCTGCGCTTCGACTCTTCCAATCTCATCGTTATCTTGGAAACAGGTCTTAAATTTTGATAAACACGTTTATCATATTCGTCTTCAACCTCTTTCAACGACTCGAATCGTGGCGACAGCAATCTCGTATTTAATGCCTTAGCGACCTTATCCAAAAAACCAAGGCTAATATTAGCACTGCTATTCTCCAATCTCGCAATCACCGATTGATGTGTTTTGAGTTTTTTTGCCAGCTCTGCTTGCGATAAACCTTTTGAGACCCGCGCTTCTTTCACCATCCTTCCTGCCCGATAAAAAACATCGGTCATCATTCTGTTATAAACATCTCGATATTTCTTCCGAGTAAGTAAATTTTGTTCAATTTTTTCAATTTCTGATGACATATTTACAATTTGTTTATTCTTTGAGCTACCCATCGATAGTGTGCTTGTTCGTCACTAGGCGACTTTTTCATAAAAATGTCATAAATCACTCCATCACCGGCTACCATTATAAACACGATTCTCCATCGACCCTCTGTGATTTGATAAACTTTCTCGCGCTGATAGCGAATTTGCTTGAAATATTCATTTATACTTTTCGCGAAGCCATTATTCTCTATTAATTTCAACATTCGAATTATTCGAAATTGAAGCTCCTCAGATAAAGCGTCAAACACATCCCTCGGAGGACTATCGCCACGCGCTCTACGCCAAAACCTAAACTCCATATTTTATTTGTGTTTTAATTATAACATATATGTTATATTAGCACGAGAGAAAAATCTTGTCAATTATCCACAATCGCTAAAAAATCGCTATATTTTCACCCGCTTTACCTTTGCCAACGCCAACTTGATCTGCTCATAACTGATCGTGGCCGGCAACTTCGCCTTGATCGAACTCAAATAACCGACCTCCGGAGCGCCGACCGAGGCGGCTAAAATCAACTTTTCTTCGTCCGGCGTAACAAAATCACTGATTTTCAACTCACCGCCTGCGGCGTACCACTTTATTAAGTGACTAACAATCGTGCTGACGCCAAGTTCGCGCAGTTTGGCAATCGCCGTTGCCTTGTGCCCCTGCTGATAAAGTTCAACAGTTCGCAATATTGTTTCGGATAAAACCTTATCTTTGTCTTCGAGCGGTGAATGAGGCATATCGTCAAAATCCATCGCCAACTCATCATCGCTAAAACGGTCATCAAACCGATCACTCGCCTCAATCTGTCGGCCGGCCGGATCAATTTCCGGATTGACAAAACCTTCCGCCGACATCTCCCGCCGATGCCAGCCGGGTCGACCACCGTCCCGCTTCACAAATTCAAACCGATTGCGCCGACGGCGCGACAGTCCAAGATTTTTTTCCGACAGCGTGACCGCCGCCTTCGGCGTCAGACCAAGACAAACATCACAGCCCTGGCAATTTCCATTATACTTTTTCACATCCGCATCCGCGAAATATTGCAAAATTATTTTCCGCCGACAAACGCGCGCGTCCACATACTCGCGCATTTTGTCCAGTTTGCGAAACTTGATATTCACAATCCGATTGATTTCAACCGGATCTTTTTTTTGCTCTTGCATTTCTTCACGACTTCTCTCGATAAAATATGACTGCGTGCCAATATCCTTGCGCGAGGCGAGTAAAACGCAGTCAGCCGGTTCGCCATCGCGGCCGGCGCGACCGGCTTCTTGATAATAATTTTCCAGACTGGCCGGCATGCCGACGTGCACGACAAAACGCACATCCGCCTTGTTCACGCCCATACCGAAGGCGATGGTCGCGACAATTACCTTAACTCGATTCTCCATAAAATCCTCTTGAACGCGCGTGCGCACTTCAGTATTCATCCCGGCATGGTACGCCGCGGCCTTCACGCCGCGACTGCTGAAAAAAGCGGCAATCTCTTCTGTCCTTTTTCTTGTCAGCGCGTAAACTATTCCACAACCGGGGCTGCTTTGCACCACCGCAAGCGCCGCGGCGTTGCGTTCTTTGTCCGGCAAATTGTCTTGGACAATAAACCGTAAGTTCGGCCGATCAAACCCGCGCACAAACACTTTGGGATTTTTTAAATTCAAGTGGTTAACAATATCATCGCGCACTTCCGGCGTGGCCGTGGCGGTGAAAGCGGCAACGACGGGACGCTGCTTAAACTGCATGATGAAATCTTTAATCAACATATAATCCGGCCGGAAATCATGCCCCCAACTCGACACGCAATGCGCTTCGTCCACCGCGACGAAACCGACAGCAAGCTCGGCAAACATTTGCAAGAAGTTATAACTTTTTAACCGCTCCGGCGCGATGTACAGTATTTTAACGGCACCGCCGCGAATAGCATCGAGGGTGTCATTTATTTCGTTCATTGTTTGCGAACTATTGATATAGGCCGCACCGATACCGCGCAACTTTAAACTATCAACTTGATCTTTCATAAGCGCGATCAACGGTGAAATTACAATAGTGATACTGGTGTTTATCACTGCGGGCAACTGAAAACAGAGCGACTTGCCACCACCGGTCGGCATGAGCACGACCGCGTCGTTTCCCGCCAAAATGCTTTCCACCACCTCCTCCTGGCCGGCGCGGAATTCGGAGAAATTGAAGTACTGTTGTAATTGTTGTTTGATCATAAATATTTATAGATGTCATGCTGGCCAACGGTTACAAATGTTATACAGCCGTCTTCTTGTCTTTCAAAAATCGCTCGATACTTACCAGAAATCGAAATCGACCACAGTCCCGACAGTGCGCCACGCAGGCGATGTAACCGAAGCGACGGGTAAAACTGATCCTGCTTGAACAACGCAATTTTAACCGCCACCATCTTAGCGATTTCTGGTGGTAATTTTCGCAACCGGCGCAGAAACCGCTGTGAATATTCAATTTTTCTTTCCATAATAAATATCCATTAGCGACACTGAATTAGCGTCCACGCACTTTCCGGTGCGATATTCTCTGCGTGCAGCCCTGACATCCGCCAATAATTCTTTTTCGGGCAAAAGATCACTGTCTTCTGCCAGTAGATGTTTAACATAACCGCTAAGCGACTTAAAGCCCTCACGCTTCGCCTTTTGCGCCGACGTCTCTTTTAACCCGCGCGGCAAAGAAATGGTGAGAATTTCACGCATACAACAAACATTATTTATTATATGCCCATTGTAATACAGTTGTAATACAGAGTCAAGATTCATACTCGTTGATTAGTTTTTCATCATCGTCTTCACGCTCAAAACCCTCGTCATAATCGCGCCAAAAATCAACTCCGTCACAATCAAGGTGCACGTGCTGAAACAAATTAAACGGCGTAAACTTAAATTTTTCCGTTTTGATCATTCCGCGCGCCTCGGTAATCCATGCCGCTTCATAGGCCGATTTAGCTTCCAGCTCCGCCAAGCGAACCCTGACCGCCTCGGCAACACAATCTTCGTCATTTTCCTGCCACCCCTTATTCTTTTTACCGTCTTTGCTTGCCATTACCTTGTCGTGCACCTTTTTCTCCAGCGCCAAACGCTCCAACTCTTCTCGCGCCGCTTCAGCCTTATCGTCCCAATCAAAAAACTTTTCATCGTGTTCTCTTAGCAATCTCGCCAAACGAAAATCTGATTCTTCCTGCGGATTATCGGGCGAATAGTAAAAATACTCACACTCATCGAGCGCCATGCGCGCGTAGTCGCGTTCTTCCGCGGTTTTTGCCTCTTGAAGCAACTTTCGCAACTTTTCCACCGCCTCTTTTGTGCCGGCGTGTTCCAGATTGCCCAGCTTGTCCCTGAACGCCTTCGACGGCTCAACGATTTTCTTCTTTTTCCCCATACATTTTTTGAAACTCGTTCTATTGTTTTAACAAGTTTCGATTATTGAGCTGGCAAGCGGCGCGGGGTACGCGGAAGCTGGCGATGAATACGGGTGATGAAGAATGGATAATTTGAATTCCATCTATATATACCCTTCCAGCTTCCTCGCCGGAGGACGAGTCCGTCCTTCGGCGGACATGCACCCCGCACCACCATCCACCCTGCTATTTATGTCCTCATTGTAAGAAATCAGTCGCTACAAAACCAGAAAAATGTTATCCTCACTCGTCAAGATCGGCGCCAGCGCCGTTTCTCCCTCGCAAAAACAAAAAAATCTTGTCGAGCATGCTCGACAAGATTTAGATCACAATTCGCCACGGCACTAATCAATGGATCTCTTCTTTGTAGTCAACCACCAATCCCGACAAAACCCCGTTAATTCCACAATCGGCCAGAAAACCACCATGACAATTCTGAAAACAATCAACGCATGCGTGCCAGAGGACAGAACTCGACCATATTCATTCAACTCTTTTTTCACTTCCCGCTTCATGAATTTTTCACATGACCCCTCCGAGGAAACTCCTCCGATTATAAACCAACCAACCACGAAAGCCGCATACGCACATACGCGCTGCCTGGCGAACTCTTCAAGGCCAGAATCAGAAATACCAAATCCGATCCAAAAAATCGCACAGAAAACAAAGTACACAATCAGCAGCGCAATGAATTCAATTTGTCTTGATTCACTTCTTTTCATTTCTTTCCTCCGCTAACGAATCAGATCAAGCGAAACACCAATACAAATAAGGATTATACCCGCCACGTAAGCCAATTCGGACGCAAACAAAAAAAACATATTAGCCAATTTTAGTGCCCGCCCACAACTCCATGCCGCACCACCAAAAGCAGTTTTCAAATTAGACACTAACCACGTCTTGGACCCCACGCAAACTGCTGTTCCGAGTAAAATAAAAATCAATGATAGCCACGCATTCATACTCCCTCCTTCTGAATTATCAACGGACCCAACATTACATTATTACGTATTTAAACAATCCTGTCAACACATATCCAGTAATTTGACGCAATTTATTAGTCAATGTATATTATATTTATACAAAAGGATAAATCATCAAGTAAATTTACATATGCCACAAAACTTGGAAGTGACCAAAAAACTTTACACTTCGCTCAAGCGATTGAACTTGTCCATACAAGAAATCGATCTTTACATCGCATCCCTAACGATTGGCCCGACGACAATCGAGTCCTTGGCTAAAAAAATAAACGTCTCTCGTCCGAACGTTTATAAGGTAATCGCCAAACTGGAAAGAAACGGGCTGGCTGAATTTTCCACGCGCAAAAAATACGCGCGTACCTTTGTTGTCGCGCCACCGACCAAAGCGCTGGAATTGTTGCGCGAGAAAGAAAAACAATTCGAGGATGCTGACAAAAACATGGTTGCTGCCATGCCAGACTTAATGGCGCATTTTCATCAAGGTGAAACGCCGACTAAAATAAAGGTACTGCACGGCGAAGAGCAGTATTTAAAAATTTTTGATCAAATTCTGGAGGAAGCAACGGATGGCGGAGAATTTTTCGGATCAACAAAAGACTTTATAGGCTTCATTACATGGGAAAAAGAAACTCGCTGGATAAAAAAGAGGATGGAAAAAGGCTTTTATATAAAAATGGGTCTTCTCCCAAGTGAGTGGGTAAATATTTGAATAATTTCGGGTTAAATTTCTTTTAGCATGCAAGTAAGGACTTTCAATCGCAAGTATTCAGTGTCTTTAAGACCGTAGGCGCGTCGCTGAAAAACTCTGATTTTGTTATTCAACCCTTCCACAAATCCCAGCGAGACTTTGTTTTCCGTCCGGCTGTAAGCGGCAATGCCATCCCAGTGTCGCTCGATGAGTTCCGTGAACTTCTCGTATGGTTCAAGTCTTTGCCATTTCAGTGAGCGCTTCCAGTTATCGAAAAATCTTCTGGCCCAGCCAACTGTTTGATAACTCCATAACTGTCCGAATGACTCTTTTAACAGGTACGCGGTATTCAATCTTTTGTTGACGGCTAACAATGTTTTCAGCGATGCCCGGCCGTCCGATGTGAGATTTTCTCGATTTGACAGTAAAATGTATTTTTGTCCTTTAATATATTTTCTATTCCGTCCTGATAGTCTGGCGTATTCCTGTTTTCGGACTTGATCCAGTGCTTCGCCCAGATGTTTCATGACATGAAATTTGTCATAAAGGATGGCTGCCTGAGGGACATTCTTTCTCGTAGCTTTCTCAAAGGCTTTCCACATGTCCATGACGGCCAGTTTGATATTTTTACCGGCCTTTTCTCCTAGGCATTGATAGAATTCGTCCATGCTTTCTTCTGATCTGTCTTGTCCCCCGAACCAGATAGGGCGATGCTTTTCCAGATCGCTTACGACGATTCGGTAGTTATGCCCTTTTCTGACCGCAATCTCGTCGATTCCGATTACCCGCGGGTGCGGCTTTCCGGAACGCCGGAGTTGTTCTCTCATATATTGCATCTCCAAAGCCTTGACTGTTTTCCAGTCCAGATGCAATTCCTTGGCTACGTCAGAAATGGCTGACGACCGGCATCGCCGACCAACATGGAAAGCAATCCGTTTGGTGTAGAACGGATTATCGGCCAACCAGTCCAATTTTTCACTTTTGACATGGCCACATTTCATACAATTGACTCGTCGCATTTCGACTTCAAGATAGATTCGAGCATCGCCGCAGGACAAATCCCTGACCAATCTGGTTTTTCGGTCATAGAAACTCCTGTGAGCCGTACCGCATACGCCGCAAATCGTTTTTTTTGGAGCCGCACTTGTTTAACAATTCTGGCTTTGTTATCACCGAATTTCCCCTTAATGACTGCCAGCGGACGAAATCCGGGGAAGCGATATTCATCCAGCAGTCGTTTGATTTTTTTCATGATTTAATTATACCAGACTTTTTGTCATCCCGAAACTACGGTTTATTCACTTAATTGAGCAGTATTTGCCATCTTTAAATAACTAATTTACCCACACGTTTGGGAGAAGACCCATAAAAATTTTAACTTTGCCGAGCGAAACCGCTGATCAGCTCCAAAAAACCGACTCGGAGCAAATGCGAGAAACCAGGATTCTCAATATGCAAAGGCCATTCGAAGCCTCGTTTCAGCTTTTCGGAAACAAAGCGATATTCTGGCAACCAAAGGCGCCATTGGCATTATTAATCGAAGATGAATACATCGTAAAAATCCTGAAAAGCGTTTTTTACACCCTTTGGGAGCAATCAAAATAAGCGCGACACCTCTCCGGTTTCATTAACAATTCTAAAAGCCGCCGGCTAATTCCGCCGACGACTTTTTATTTCCCAATAATAACAATTTTACTTCGCCTTCTTCCCCGCCTTCCACGCCACCGCCCACATCGCCCGCATCGTCTCACTGTAATCGGCGCTCACAATCAGCACCCCGAACGGTTCCTTGGTGGAATTGATAATCGCCACGCTATCATCCCAAATCAAAATAATCGATTTGGCTTTTTCCGCCATCTCTTTCGGAGCATAACGCACTTCACGCAAGAAGGCGGCGTGATCAGTCACTTGTTTTTTAAACTCGCTCTCATTTTTTAACGGTTCCGCCCAAATACTTTTCGTTACAATACCGCGCCTCAACTTTTCTTCCACATAATAAGCGGCGTATTCCTTCGTAAACGCCTCAAGAAACACCTCGAACGACGGCACAATGGCAAAAAGTTTCTTTTCTTTATTTTCAAAAGACTTTTCCGCCAGATTCTTGATTCCACTTGTGCCGCGGAAGAATTCGACGCGCGCTTCGCCAGCCGGCATTTCTTCAACGGTCGGAAAAAACGGTAAATTTTTATCCAACTTTTTCTTTAGCGACTCCACCTCCATCGCTTTTCGATGCAGTAACGATTTTAACCGCTCCGGCGGCTCGGCGCGAAACTGCAAAACGCGACCGGTCTTCGAAATCGAAACCAAACCCTTCTTTTCCAGCGTTTCAAGAGCGTGATAAAGCGCCGGCCGTTTTATTTCCGTCATCTTCGACAGTTCACTGGCGCTGATTCGCGTTTGTTTCAACGCCGCGAGGTATGCTTTGCCTTCGCTTTCGGTCAGGCCAAAGGAGGTGAGAAATTTGGGGAGGTCCATAGAAATCATGGTTTAAAATAATACGCGACCGCCACCACAGACCGCCCACGGATGAATCGCGTGGGCTACGGGACAATTTACGAAAACCCCATGAATGGGGAACCCGCTTCAACGGGTTTTTGTAATTCGCCCTTGAGCCCACGTGTTTCAACCGTGGGCGAACAAATGTGGCCACAATCGCATTATACCCGCTTTTTAAATTATTGTCAATACATGATTGACAATCGTCTATTTGCGCTAAACTATTTCATTTCTATTTTAAACAAAAATCGACTAAAACCACCATTGACAAAATGTTGCTTGTTTGCTATAATGGCTGGTTGAAATCAAGTTGGTTTCAGGCTCGTTAACAATTCACGGAGGCCAATCATTATGAACTGGAAACAAAAAATCTGTCATCTTTGCAAAACCGGCATGCTCTTCGAAGGTCGAACAAGATGGAACCTCGTATGGATACTGACGATCTTTGGGATAATGCTCCTGGCCTCTTTCCTGTGTCACAACATGTCATACCGCGACCGCACTCTCTTTCACCAGTCCTTGTACGGAGCATTTGTCTATTTGATCGGCGCGATTACCTTTCTCCCCCTCGGAATCATCGCCTTGATCCGGTACAACTCAACTTGCGCGGCAGACATCGCCTTTGAAACGCTTCGAACATTCCTGCACGAGAAAGCGGGAATTGACTACCTCTCGAAAAAGAATGAAGGGGTTATCAAAAGCGTTTGGAATCGCCGGCGACAAGTGTTGCTCTTTGTTCACGGCAACGAAGTAACTCAAGCGGAAAGTAATGGCGTGGAGTTTAGCGACGACTGCGTAATTCGCGTGTTTGACAAAGATTTCGAAAAAAAGCACCTCCAAGCGCTCAACAAAGCGATCATCGACGCGGCGGCGCGGGCAAAAAGTCCGGGCTGGCCGAAACAGTTTAACTAGCTAAAATCGGAGGTTCATCAATGTCAAAACGCAAAAAGGGCTATTCCTACTGGAACATCTTCTTCGTAACGCTTGTCGGCGACATCATATTCGCCACCCTGACCATTCTTGCAATCAACTCATTTCTGACCAGCAACCACGAAGCGTGGGACTGGTTCGGCGCCGCTGTCTGGATTGTCTTGGGAAAAATAATCTCAGGGCAAGCAACTGACATCCGCGTCGACGCGGAAATCGGAAGAGCGTTTCGCGTGAGAGGTCTTGACAAGGACGACTATTAAGATTTGAAAAATCGATTTACGATCTAACGCGCTAACAACCAACAAAGGAGAACAAAATGCCTGAATCGCAAAAACCCATTGGACTTTTTTGGCCTTGTTTCTTGACCATCATCTCCGACATCGCACTTGCCGCAGTGATTGTCATCATTATCGGCAAGGCGGTTCCCAGCGACTTTGACTATTCTCTCGGCATACTCATCTTTTTGGCACTTCTGATGCGCGATGGGGCGACGGATATTAAGACCAGCATTGCGATTGCACAAGAATTTCGCCGGAGGAACTTGGACAAAAACTAACAAAACGGGGACTGCTGACGATGAACGCAAAATCAAATCCTAAACCTCACGCCATTCTGGCAACATGGCTACCCGCGCTGATGCTTCTCGGTCTCTCGAGTTGGCTTTGCCTAGCAATTAACAACAAGGAGGCAATCATGAACGAAACCGGACTTTCAGTAGTGGCACAAAACGATTTTTTTTCGGTCGGCGACGAGCAAGCGGGCGAAACGGACATTTGTCCAACCACGAATTTGGCAAAGCGGATGATCAGTCTCGGCGTGGTTCCGGCCGATCTGCCGGAGAAAACACTACGCATGATCAATCGCACGATCGTGGCGCGCTTCACTGAACATGGCTTGGAGCCGGTACATTTCAAGCAGGTTGGCGTTGGTTGGTATATCAAAGTCGATGATTATTATTCTAAAAGGACGTACTACGTTGCGCGCTTTGACAAGATGAAAGATGACGGTACCCCTCGTAGTTATACTACATTGAACAAAAGTGAATACACCCAACCGGGGATTACTATTACCGACGGGGACACAAGTGATGTCTGGGCACGACACACCATTGCTCGCTATGTGGCCGAAGGAAACGGTTTCCCGCGTAAGGCGGTTAAAGTGTTGGAAAAGTTAAACGCGATTCGCCTGCCCATCGGCGCGTCGGTCATGGTTTGGACGCCGGACCGACTGACGCGAGTTAACCCCGGCCCAGCTCCGGATCCGCTGTTGGTCGTGGAATTCGGCAACGGTCTGTGCGTGCCGCTGTGCAGATGGATTGATTGAGGAGGAACAAATGGACGAACATGATGATTTGTATGACATCTATAGTGAAAGCCCTTACCTGCAAGAATTGTTTCAAAAAACCGCCCCGGAATTGCATGAAGAAATCATGGCAATGAAGGGATGGAAAAACAGAAAACACACAATTCAAGTCGGAGGAGGTAAAATGCAAAGAAAAGAATTGCTCCGCCAAGCACTGGAACAAGCCACGCCGGCGCAACTGCTACGAATTCGAGCGATTATCAGCGCGAAACAACACAAGGAGTACATCGTCTGTCGAGAACAATACGAACGAGACCCCGATCAATCGCCCACAAAGGAACTACAGCGACTGAATGACCTCATCAAATCGTTCGATCAAGGAGAATACAATCATCCAGACATGACGGAGTTACTTTCCGACAAAGAACTCGGCGAAGCGCTCCGCTAACAAAACCAAAACCGCCCTTCGTCGAAACGATAGGGCGGTTTTTGTATTTGTTGCCTTTTACGATCAAAATAAATCCTCTTTGTTCTTTATTTTTTCGAGTAACTCCAACGTCGCTCGCACAGACGGATTGTTCGTATTTTGCAACACGACCCGATCGCCATATTCAGCGAATAGCGGCGTAAGGAACTCATCGGCCCAAGAGGGGGTAAAGGTAATTACCCCGTCAAAATCAATAAGCAACTTTTCATCTTTCTTAACAGTGGTTAACTGCGGACGAAAAGCGGCCAGCGCCTCTTTGCCGGATTGCCGAGAAACCAAAGTGGTGCCGAATTTTTTGAGATAAATGTTCATACTAAAATTTTATTATCGCTATACAACCACGAATACCGGCTGTTGCGTTTTTAATGTTTAGCTCCTTAGAATTTCTTAACAAATTCACTTGCGCATTACCTGATTGAAAACAAAGATCAAAGTTATTCGTCCCGATTACACCGCGCACGAGCTTCAATCCATTACCGCGTGATTCCGGCGCCCGACCGGATATAGTTTTGGTAAAAGCGACTTCCAGCGCCTGTGCATCACCCGCCAATCCCGGCACCACTCTTCCTAATGTTTTCAAAATTCCATGCCCGCGGTCAGCCAAAACCACTTGCCTATTATTCAAATCATATCCAAAAAATATTCCGGAAATATCTGGCCAATTTCCCAAATTATGATCAAAGGAATTACTGCCGATCTCGCCGGCCATTGATGTAATTAAAGGATACACTTCCGCCAAATCTTTCATTTGTCCCAACAATTTTTCCAAAACATTCAGGCGAGCTTGAAAAACCGCGCTGTTCGGACAATAAAACTCGTCAACCGGCTCGGTCGCTTTTTCCGCCTTTGCCCATTCCAGCGCCTGTAAAAAAAGAACGCTTTGCGAAATATCCAAATCAAATCTATGGTAATAACGATTGCCGCCAACTTGTTTACGAATTGATTTTAGTTTTTCTGACTCATCCCAGCGCCGCAGGGTGTTGATCGAAACTCCCAAATACTCGGCCGCTTGGCTGATTGTCAGCAAATCATCTTTCATATATTTTAGCTTCAGTCACAATATAGCAAATCTACTCATTTTAATCAACAATTCTTTGTTTTTTCGGATTTCATTCAATTTTAGCCAATCAAATCTATCCATCTCGACAACTCATGCTAAACAAAAAAACTCGATTCCGTAGATCGCCATCTTCCAAAAACTGAACTCAACGAGCGAGCCCACGGACAACCGACTTGACGCCATTATGGTAAAATGCTACCATGACTATGGTAAAATATTACCATAATAAATCACTATGTTCGAACTACGCTCAAAAATCGAGCAGGCAATTATCAACTACTTTCTTCTCAACCCAGAACAAGAACGCTATATCAACGAATTGGCCGCTCTCTTGAGTTTGGATCCGAGCAATACGCACAAAAAATTGCTGGCGCTGGAAGCACAAGGCTTCTTGGATTCGAAAACGCAAGGCAAGGTGAAATTCTTCCATCTGAATAAACAATACCGGTTTTTGCCGGAGCTAAAAAAAATGTTCAATAGCCGCTACGGGCTGGCGGAACAACTGAAAAAAGAATTGCTCCAAGTACCCGGGATTGAACAGACCTACATTTTTGGTTCATTCGCACAAAACAAAATGGATAAAGATAGCGACATCGACCTGCTGATCATCGGAACTCATTCCATCATGCAGGCACAAAAACGCATTTCCCCCATTCAAAATCAAATCGGCAGAGAAATTAACGTCATTGACATGTCCCCTGACGAGTTCAAACAACGCCAACGGCAGAATGACGCCTTCATTCTAAACGTTCTCTCTAAAAAAAATATAAAACTTATCTGATATGTTTGAAAAATTTCATTTTACGCAAAAACAAATCGATCAGTATTTAGCCGCTGCGCTTCGTGACAAAAAAATCGCCGTGGATTCCGCCGCGCCGGAAGTGATTTTCCATTTTTGCTACAACTGTCTTATCAAGCTGGGAATGGCCGTGTGCGCGGAAAACGGACTGCGCGTCAAAGCAAGGCAAGGACACCATCTTGAATTGATCAAAAAGCTGGCCGAATGTCTTGGCGACAACGACATTCAAACAATCATGGACAAAATGCGGCAAAAACGGAATTGGGACTTATACGGTGGCGGAACAGTAATCACAGGCACGGAAGCAAAAGAGTATCTGGTAAGGACTGAAGAAATCGTTGCGTTAGGAGAAAAATACTTCCTACGAAAGCGCTTGGTGTAATCATGAAAAACACAATTGAAAAGCGGACGCACTTATGCGTCCGCCTTGTTTTTAGTCAACCTCCTTTCAAAGAACGACCTTCGCCCCCACTAAAAACCTCGCCCACTCAACCTCCGCTTTTTCCGAATCAACCGGCGTCCACGCCGACCAAACCGTCACCTTCCAGACATTGAACTCAATCAGTGGTCCGATTCCGGCCGGCCGACGATCTTTCACACCGAGCGTCAGCCACGGCAAAACGTTTACGCGCGCGGTCAGGTCGTACCAGACCTGCGTTTTGTCACCGGTAAAAGCCAGCCGCCCCACCTCCACCGCGCCGTTGAAGCTGAATCGCCGATACCCAAGCCAGAGCAGATAGCCGGTTTGCAAATCAATTTCTTCCTTCGTTTGCCGACCGCCCGCACCGACTCCGAGCTTCAACCAATCTACCGGTTGATAAACCGGCCCCACGTACGCTTGCGCCCAGCCGCTGTTCGCAAGCGTGAAAAACCGCAAGCTGAATTCATCATTCAACTTCGTTGTCGCGCCTGCGTTGATGTTCATCTTGTCGTGAACATTCGGCGTCGCAGTTTCCACTTGGAAAAAGGCGACAGTCTGGGCGAGAGCCGTGGACGAAAAACAACACAAACAAAGAACAAGCAAAAATCTTCTCATTTCATTTCCCCCTTTCAGTGAATTGCGCAAACCAACCCTTGTGAAACACCGCATCCCAAATGCTCCAACCAAAGAATGTCGCCACCGCCAAAATCAACGGCGACCACACACCCGCCCTGATCGCGTCCACGGCATAGACACCAAGACCAATCAAACCGCCGACTACGATCAACACCACGAGCACCGTCAGTATTTCCAGCCCCAACCTTGACCACGTGCCCTCCGTTTTTTCGTTCGCCTTCCGCTTCAACGGCGAATAGCACCGACTCGCCAGCACCACCACCGCGAGACCGGCCAAGTAACAAAGAGTTGCGAGAAATTCAGTCATGAGAGCCTCCTTTATGCTTTTTCGTGTTTGTATTTCAGATACAACACGTCTCTCTGTTTTTCAAGCTCCTGTTTCTCAGCCGCACACTTGGCGATTGCCGCTTCCACATCCTTCAGTGTCTGCGGCTGAAGCAACGCCTGCAATCCAACAATGATTTTGGCGAGAGCATCTGCATATTCCCACGCGCTGTCTCTATTCCACGGAATCGTCACTTCCCGCGCCACTCTCCCTCCGTCAAACAAGCGAAGCACCCGCTGAACTCCGCCGGTAACACAGGGCGCGATGGTAAACTCCACCACCGCGACATCCTTGTTGAACAGCCGCCGCAACGCGTCAATCAGCATCAGCGCCAGTTGGAACGCGCAGTCACCGCAGATGTTTCCATATCCGGCAATCGGAATGTATTGATCATCAACCAGCTCCTTACCACAACCACTAACGCAAGTCATTTTGTCAGTCATGGTCTTTCTCCTTTCTTTTGTTGTTCCATTTTCGAATTGAACGAATCCCAAGCACGACCAAAACTCCGGACAGCAACATCAAACACGCGTCAATCACGTCAAGCCCGCTCAAACTGATAAACGTTATCGCCATGGCACAGGCGCTAGCCAGCGAGCAGAATTGCAAGCCAAGAACCAACCACCACATCACGCTAGACCTTTCAAACGGCTCTCCGTATTTGTAAAGGACGAAAAGCACCCAGTTGCACAATGCGTAGAGAAGAATAAACAAAAGCAGCAGTTCACTCCACAGCTCAAACCGGACAAAATAGACAGATATGATGGTAAACAAACAGAACAAACAAGTTGCTCCAATGGCCGTGATCAGAGCTTCCACAGCCAGCCACAGCTTATCATCGACAGCAACTTTCATCCGTTCCTTCCATGTCTTTTTCATTTTCTCCCCCGTTTAATTGTCAAAGTACCTTAGAACTCGACATCATATCACATAAAAAATGACTTGTCAATAGTTTTTATTGCAAAATTAAAGAAAATAGTCATATTTTTTTATACAAAATAATGCGCATATTGACGATTTGTTTGAGATTTGCTATAATAAAAGTGTCATTTAGAAGATGACAAAACTAAAATAATTTTACCTGGCTTTAGCCAGATACGATCCCACGAACTTTGTCAGAGCACACACGCGCCGAATTTGCCTAGCGCAACGCCAACACGCCCAGCCATCCCGCACACGTGGATGCGTATCCCACTAAAGTGGGGTAAAATTGATTTGATCTAAAATAATTTTACCTGGCTTTAGCCAGATACGATCCCACGAGCATCGCAATAACACGTGCGTCGAATTTACCACGCGCGATGCCAACACGCCTCGCCATCCATCACGCGTGGAAGCGTATCCCACTTTCACCTACGCAAAAAGCTACGGCGGACAGGAAAGTGGGGTAAAATCCTAATTTTTCCTATGGGCTACATTTACTTCACCGGCAATATCTATTTCATCACCTGCAAAACCGCTGCCGGATTCAACTATTTTCAAGAACCATGGGCAAAACAAATCATAAAAGAACAAATTGGCAAGGCGCAAAACAAATTCCAAACAAAAATCTATGGCTACGCAATTTTGTCCAATCACTACCATTTATTGATACAAAGTAACCATTGGCGCGATATTCCAAAATTCTTACAAATTATAAATGGCGGAAGCTCATACCTGCTAAACAAAAGGCTTGACGTACAACATGGTGGTATTTGGATGGATAAATGGACGAAAAAAGCTGACACCAAAGAATCGTCTTTCCGGATACTTGGCTACATTCTGGGCAATCCATACAAACACGGCTTGGTGAAGAACTTACAAGAATTATATGAATATCCTTTTTCGAGTTATAAAACGCTCGTCACACAACGCGGCGCGGAATATGTCGACAATTTAATTATGCAAACGATTGCGCTTGATCTGGATTTGGAAACAGAAGAGAGATACATCGAGAGCATAACGAAAAAGTAATTGAATTTTTACCTGGCTTTAGCCAGATACGCTCCCGCGGACATCGCAATCACACGTGCATCGAATTTACTACACCCGACGCCAACACGCCTCGCTATCCATCACGCGTGGATGCGTATCCCACTAAAGTGGGGTAAAATTGATTTGATCTAAAATAATTTTACCT
>Ga0156693_121_pt1 | contig 18040 bp, 17 predicted proteins | sample RifOxyC2_FD_112023 | JGI IMG/M metagenome (GOLD analysis project Ga0156693, IMG submission 112023) | Candidatus Falkowbacteria bacterium RIFOXYC2_FULL_48_21 | reverse complement strand
TGAGCGCGCCGCCAAGCGCCGCGGCGCTGGTTTTCTGGTTCTCTGGCATTCGTCCAAAAACGAGATAAACGTCTATCGCCTTCGGCCACGTTGCCAACCACTTGTCGCCCAGCTTTTGAACACGCGAGGCAAGAAGCTTTTCGAGTTCTTTTTTTTGTTCCTTTTTCCGGCTTTTAAAGAGCTTCGTTAACTTTTCACGAAACACATACGCGATTACGACGGCTAGGATTACCAGTACAGAAATGATCAATGGGTCAAAACTATCAAACATTTTTTCTCCTTGTTCTACTTAGATTCAATTTCACGGCGAATCTTATTCATAAGCTCAAGATAAAACTCCAAATTATTCAGCGTGGCCAATCTCGGCGCCAATGGATCTTCCACAACGAAAAGATGACGCAAGTACGCCTTGGAATATGTTCTGAGCGCGACAAATCGGCTGGTCGCGTTGATCGGGCTCATGTCAAATTTATATTCTTCATTTTTGATGTTGATTTTTTGATAAAAATCCGCGCTCGCGTTCGAAATCGATTCCGTTTCTCCCTTGAAACCATACAATCGGCCGTGCCTCGCCTCGCGTGTCGGGATCACACAGTCAAACATATCCACTCCGCGCTTTACCGCCTCAACGATCTGGTGCGGATAACCGACGCCCATTAGATATCTCGGCTTATCGCTCGGCAAAAAACCGGTGGCATAATCAAGCACTGAATACATTTCTTGTTCAGACTCACCGACAGCCAATCCGCCAAGAGCATAGCCGTCAAAACCGATATCGGTAATTTGCTTGGCACTTTTTTCGCGGAGCTCCTTATCAGTTCCTCCTTGAACAATACCAAACAAAAGAGGCTTCGGCTCAAGAGCCGTTGACGAGAAAAACACCTTGCACTTTCCCGCCCACTCGGCCGTCAAATCAATCGATTGCTCAAGGTAGTCTCGGCTGGCCGGCAATTCCACGCACTCATCAAGCACCATCATGATATCCGAACCGATATTCAATTGAACGCGCATGGATTCTTCCGGCGTTAAAAAGTATTCTTTGCCATCAATATGCGAATTGAACCTCACGCCCTCACGCGTAATTTTGCGAATATTTGCCAATGAAAAAACCTGAAATCCGCCGGAGTCTGTTAAAATGGACTTGTGCCAATCCATGAACTGATGCATGCCGCCAAGGCGTTTGATTTCCTCGGAGCCTGGCCGGAGCATGAGATGATAAGTATTGCCGAGAATAACATCCGGATCAAGCGCGCGAATTTCGTCCGCACTAAGCGTCTTAATCGCCCCCTTGGTCGCAATCGGCATAAAGCAAGGGGTTTGAATTTTACCCTTTCTTGTTTCCAATTCTCCCCGGCGCGCCGCGCCTTTTGTGTTAAATACGGTAAACATATACGTTATCTCACCATAGCAAGATTCTTCTGAAATTGCAACACCAAAAAAAACGGCCAACCTCGACCGTTTTTTGAAATTCACTAGTCCACCAGTTCACCAGTTCACCAGTCAACCATTCTCACTTCTGCGCCACCACCTTGCCCGTGGTATCAAAGTATGTCATTTCACCGACCGGTACCAGACTAAGCGCACCCATTCTGGCCGACAAATCGCTCATTGAGCGCAATTCCACCATGCGCAGTTGCAACTTCTCATTTTCATCTTGCAACTTGACTATTCGCTTTTCAAAATCGCGTATGGCAAATCCTTTTTCAGAAATGTAATTGATCTGCGACAGGTAATACACGATTGCCCCGCCAGCGCACACCACCACCAGTGCCAACAAGAAAGTGCGCGAAATCCTTTTCGCGATCGAGGATATAACTGTGGTTTTTTCCGATTGATACGTTGAGTTAAACTTGGTCATAGAGCTGATGTTGTTTTGTTTTTATTTGACTGATGAAACAATGAGGTGATAAAGGAGGTTTAATCCGAATTATTACTGAAACAAGGAAAAACCACAGTGAATAAGGTCGGGCTCAAATTATTTTATGTTTCTATGCTTCGTTGCTTCTATCCACCTTCGCAAACACCAAGTCGCATGCTCCGGTGGACACGTGCTTCATTGCTTCATTGATTCGTTGATTCGTTGCTTCGTTGATTCGTTGATTCGTTGCTTCGTTGATTCGTTGCTTCTATGCTTCATTGCTTCTATGTCTTCTCCACCACCCTCAACTTCGCCGATCGCGCGCGAAAATTTTCTTGCACTTCTTTTTCGGACGGCGTAATCGGTTTATGCGTTATCAATTTTAACTGCGCCTTGTGGCCGCACCGACAAACCGGAATTTCCGGCGGACACAGGCAATCGCGACTGTTTAGCTTGAAAAAATCTTTAACCACGCGATCTTCAATGGAATGGAACGTTATCACCGACAACCGACAACCGCTCGGCATTATTTCCATGACGGCGGATAAAAATTTTTGAATGTTGCCAATCTCATCATTAACGGCCATGCGGAGCGCCTGAAACGTTTTCGTTGCCGGATTGATCCTGGCTCGACCAAATCTTGGCGGTACCACGTTCATGACCAGTTGCGTCAAGTCGAGCGTGCTGGCGAACTTTTTGGTTTTTCGTTGTTCAACGATCGCTCGGGCGATCTTTCTCGCGTTTCTTTCATTGGCATTTTCACGAAGAATGACTTCAATCTCGCCCTCCGGCCACTCGTTCAAAATCTGCGCCGCGGTCAACTCATTTTCACCCGGCGCGAAGCGCATGTCTAACGGTTCATTAACCTGAAAAGAAAATCCGCGTCTTGAATTTTGCAATTGATCTGAAGAAAGGCCAAGGTCAAGGAGGATACCATGAAACGAATTAAATTTTTTATCATAAACGACTTCTTTGATTTTTGTGTATGAAGATTGCACCAACATCGCTCGCCGACCATAGCGCGCCAGCCGCTCGCCGGCTCGATTGACGGCTTCGCCGTCCCAGTCCAGGCCGAGCAATTTGCCATCTGGCTCGGTCGCGGCCAAAATTTTCTCCGCGTGCCCGCCGCCGCCCACCGTGCAATCGATGTAATTGCGCCCGGGGCGTGGGTCAAGGCTCTGCACCACCTCATCCGCCAATACCGGCTTGTGATAAATCATGCTGTTACCAAATAAATATTAGCTCGAAGATTTTTACAATTTGTTTAATCATACTTTTTATTTTTATTTGCAAAATTCCACTCTCAGTAAAAGTTAAAAGAAATTTGCTTCACCAAGGCTTACCCACCAACTTTTTAACCCCTCCTCTACTAAATTTTGCCTCAATTTTATTTTTCCAGATTTCGCGCTTATCAATTTATATTCCCAATTCCCCAAGTTGCTCCGCAATACTGTTGCCGTCTTTTTCCGTTTGACCGCGATACGCCGCCCATTTATCTTCCGCCCAAACTTCCAATCGGTTGAACAGACCGGCAATCACCACCTTCTTGCCAATCGCGGCGTACTGTCGTAAATATTCAGGCAAAACGATTCTGCCCTGTCCGTCGAACTCCACCGCCATCGCGCCGGCAAGCATGAGGCGCGAAAAAGCCCGGCTATTGGCCTGGCTTATAGGCAATGAAGATAATTTCTTGGCCACAACAGTCCATTCGGTCTTTGGATAAACGGAAAGACAATTATCCAATCCGCGAGTCACCACCGCGCCCTTTCCGAGCATCGCGCGAAACTTGGCCGGGATGGCGATCCGACCTTTTGTATCTACGGAAAAATTGTATTCGCCTATAAACATATTGGGACTACGAGATTACAAGATACTTTACAGATGCTCAAGATAATCACCCAAGTTTTTATCTGGTATATCTCGTAAAGTATCTTGTAATCTTGTAGCGCCATTATCACCACTTTTCCCCACTATTCTTCACTTCGCATTCATTATACCCCACTCACCCATCCCGGTCAAACACTTGGCTGTGGATAGCTTTATCTTTCATCTTGTTTAAAATTCAATCAAATTCTCACCTTTCTCACATTTATCGCCTCTCCCCATTTTTATAATCTGTATTATCTGTACTTTTAATCTGTACATCTGTAACCATCTCTTTACTTTTCTCCTTCTCAATGCTAAATTGAATCATCGATGTTCTTTGACAATTCGTACATTCGCAACATTCGTAAATTCGTACCACCAACACTCGTTTAAGGAGGCAATCCCATGGCGATCAAAACGGCCGACCAACTGGATCCGGAAAAACTACGCGCTTATTTGAACGGCGACGTGAAGCTGGAAAGAAAAATCATCGGCTTGAGCTCCCAGACTATTCTCGTGAGCGAGGGAGTGCTCGAATTGTTTAACAACGCGCAAGCGAAGAAAATTCTGGTGCCGCTTTTTACCAATGGACGGCTGCGCGAAATCGGCGCGTCGTTGAAGCAACAAAGCCTTGACAGCTCGCTTCACGATCTGGCGACCGAAGCGTTCAAGGATCAACTTGAAGGTTTGCCCGAAGATGTAAAAATAAAACCTGACGATTCCATCGCGTCAATTCTACGCGCGCTCGATATCGACATGGACTTGCGGATCAAAACGGAAATGCCGGAAGTCAATCGCGAACTGCAAAAAGAAATACCCACGCTCGGTAGTCCGACGCAACACTTCATCATCATCGCCACAAGCGACGAGGCGGATGTGGCGGCCGGCGCGCTCATGGTGATTCAGCGGCAAACCGCGCTGACCACGGCGGAGATGTTGAATCCGATGTCTTATCTGAAATCGGAAGAAGGTCAAAGGCGAATTAAAACGATGGTCGAAGAAAAATTCATCAGCGTACTGAACGACATGCTCGAACTGCCGACCACCAGCGACCCGACCGAATTCGAGGCCCGACTTCGACGCTTGAGCTTTTCCCCCGTGTTGCAACAAGGCAACAACGAGGAGCAATTCATTCAGATGTCGGTGGCCAATTTCCATCGTCGTCCGGCGCACTCACGAGCGGTCGTGGCCGAGGTTTTGAAACACCATGGTCAGGATCATTTACTCATGGACAGCGTCATATTTCTCTCCGATCCCTCCCTGCCCGCCAGCCGCAAAGTGGAAGCCATCAGTTCGATTGTCAAACAGCTCGACCGCATCCATGACCCGACCGACCTCCTGATTGCCGCCACCTCCATCGTCAAAACGCTGGAAGAAGAAACAGCCGCGGAAGCGCAAGTGCGCGCCATGCAAGTGCTGGCGCAAAAAGCCCAGCGCATCAACCAATCGCTGCCGGAATTTTTTCTGCAAGGTCGCGTAACATTCCTGATCAAAAATCGCATCGTGGACGCGCCGGAAACATTTTTACTGCCGGCCATGTCCCTGCTTCAAGCCTTGTGCCTAAGCGTGGCGGAAACGCGAAACGAAATGGCGGATGAACTTGATGCGGTTGATAATCCGTTTCTCATCTACGCCTATTGTCAGGTATTGGACGATACAGCCAAAGAAAACTGGCCCGAGCGATTGTTTATCGCCGAAAAGCAATGGCGTCTCTATCTGCGACTGACGCGCGATGAACCGAAACAACCGGAAAAAAATCTGGCGGAAAGATTGCGCCGGCGTTTCATCATGCTCCTGCCGGAATCATTGCAACTCCTTGGAAACGTCATTGGCAACGAATTCAAAGTGGATGAACGCGTAATGATTTTGCGCACGCTGGATGAGGTGTTTGCCGAGCTGGTTGGCTCGACCCAAGAAGTTCATTTGCCCTCGATCGCCAACTTTTTGCTCGATCAAATCGGAGAAGACGTAGCCACACCGGAAGAAGAAGCATTCCTATGGAAAACGCGCGCTCTGTTTTACCCCAAACTGCCGGAAAAATATCTGGCCAAACTGTGGCAACAGATTGAACCGCGTTTGTCTCGCCTCGCGAACGATGAAAACTTCCGCAAACGCTTCGAAGATTTGCACTCGCGGCTCTTGCCTGAACTGATTGAATATCTCGGCGACAATGACGACGAACGCACGCGAGCCAGAATGCTGCCGGTCGCTTATAACAAAACCGGCAGTCAACAACTGCTCGGTCGCACCGAATCAATGAATCAACACGTCAGTCAAACACTGCCGCGCCTCGGTGAATTGGCGCTCGGAGAAATGCGGGATGAAGCAAAAAGTTTTGAACCGCATCGATCCGGCTTCGAAGCCGTTCTCGTGAACCCCTGCTTGCCGTCGCTCGAGTTCACTCGACTCCTCGCGGCGTTCAATCACGAGTGTGGCGAACAGCTGCGCTTTGATAAGGCTCGTTTCTCCCTGCTGGCCAACGTGGCCGCCAATCGACACATGAACGATGAATTCGCCAGCAACTTCTTTGAAGAATTTCTTTCGGCCGTGAAATCGGAAATGCCCGGACTGCCGAAAAGTATCGGCGACATCATCACCTTGACGAACAAAGTGGAAATCGGCATGGTCGGCATTACGCACTTGCTGGAAAATTCCATTGTGCCGAACAAGACCAAGAAAAGAATGCGAGCGCAATTGAACAAACTGCTGGACAATCGTCCGGAAAGAAAAATCGAAGCGCACCGCGACGAGGAAACAAAAAAAATGGTCCCGACAACCGTGTTGCCGGATCCGATCCGCGATTGGTTGCTGAAGACGCTTGCCTAAATCAAAAACCCCGCTGAAAAAAATCGCGGGGTTTTATAATACAAATTTTACATTTCGATGTTACCGACGACCTGTCCCTTCCCAATCGCCCCCCTTACCGCCTCTTCCACCAGCCGATGCGCTTCCACGATTCCTCGCGGCGGCAGAATCTCAATCCGATCACCACGAAAATCAACTGACCAATTCGGCAAAGTTTTTTTAATCTTATCAACGACATCACGCAAATCCTTGGCGGAAGCTCCGCTTTCAACGGTCAGTCGATATTCATGGCCGTACCCCGGCATGGTGCCAAGAAAATTCAAAGTAAATCTTAGCGATGGCTTTTCCACTTGATGTTCACCAATATTTTTCTCCGGCATAAATATAAAATTATTTTTTTACTGTAATGTTCGGCGCGCGGTCGTAATATGGCTCAACCGACGCCTGTTTCGCCTTTTTAAGCCCGATCAACCCGGCCGACCAAAGCACTTTTAATTTTACCTTTTCATCGAGCAACGACCACTCTGGTTTTAACTTGATGCCGCCCACCGGAATTTTCCACGCGAACGCCAGCGCGTTGGCCGTTGCAATTCCGGTGCGGAGTGCCGCAAACGCTCCCGGCCCGCGCACGACAAAAATCGCTCTTAGCTTTTCACCGGCCAACAGGCTATCTATCGTTTTTAACAGTAATTCTGATTGGCGGTATTCTTTGTTCACCGTTTTTAACTTCAAAATCTTACCCGTGCCGATGGCGACGGAAAAGTGGATATTTTGTTCCGTCGAAATTAATAAAAACATAACCTTAACTTTACACTCTAAACTTGCAACCCCGCGCTTCAGACTTTGGACTTTGCCCTTTGCCATAGGACGCACTCGTCCTTCGGCGAGGACTTTAGACTCGTGCTTCAACTATTCATGTATCAAAACCCTCGTCCCGATCAATGCCCAATCATAAAGCGTTTTGGCCGGGCCGACGCCAAGGCGTACGCAACCGTGCGACACCCGTTGACCAAGGTGATTCACGCCTTCCTTGTACCCGCTCGGCCATTCGGGCAGTTCATGCAAACCGTAGCCGGGCTTGAAGGACATCCACCACGGCATGTATAAATTGTACTTGCTTGAATATGCGCGTGGCGACTTTTGCCAAACCGTAAACTCGCCGAGCGGCGTTGGCATACTTTTGAGACCGCTCGAAACCAGAAAGGCATTGATCAATTTGCCATTCAAATAGTAGCGCAACTTTTGTTCGGAAATATCAATGTCAATATATTTTGAATAATATTTTTGTGAATAATTTATTCTTTGCGGCAAGGTTACCAGCTCGGCCTTACCGTCGCCGTCCACGTCGCCGTAACCCACGTTGATGCCACCTCGCAAGGACGCGTCATAAGCAAAAAGTCCGACCGGCCCGAACGCTTTGCCAAAACAATCGAAAAAGCGCACATGCGGACCACCGGCATAGCCGGCACCAACCACGATGACATTTTTGCTGTTAATTTTTTGCGCCTGAAAATTAACACCGCCGGTAAATTCTTTTTGATAGGCCAAAAATTCTTTTATTAATGTGCCGTTTTGTCTGTAAATTTGAACCTTTGGCTCATTGCCGGCACCATTGCCGACAACCACTTCCTCTATACCATCGGAGCCAAGATCAAGTGCGCCAAGGTGTACCGGTTCCAGGCTGTTTTCCGGCATAGCAACGGTAAAACCTTCGCCCATTTTTTTCCCGGTTTGATCAAAAAAATTGATCAGGGAGTTTTTGCCGTCAATCGATGAAACGACAATCTCTTTTTGACCGTCGCCGTTCACGTCGCCGACCCCGACTTCAACGCCCGAACGATACTCTTTTTCCCGCGCCCAAAAACTGCCGCCGGGCAACGCTTTGCCCTGGCCGTCAAACAAACGGACTTGCGGCCCGCCACCGGCGCCCGCACCAGCGACGACTTCGTCACGGCCATCGCCGTTTAGGTCGATGGCCGTGAGCGATATTTCGCCGGCAAAGCCGGCTCCGAACGGCCGCCATTCGGCCAAGCCGACGCCGTTTGCACGAAAAATTTTTATCAGCGAGTCGCCATCGCCACCGTATCCGACAACGATTTCTTTTACCTTGTCCGCGTCCACGTCGGCTAGCACGAATCGTACCGTACCGGTAAATTCCGGCGGTACCAACGGGACTTCTTTTTTCAGAACGAACTGGTCGTCAAAAATACGCAATCCGGCCGAGCCGTTATCGTTTTGCGCCGACGCGCCCGAGGCATACAAAAAAAGGGCCGCCATGGCCAAAACAAAAAACAAACTGACGGCGCTTCGCTTATTCATATTGATCTGTTTTGCGCTTACGCCGCTCCAAATGATCAACGACCACGACATAGCGCGGGTTGCTCAATATGTCATCCAAAAACCTATCGCCGATATCGCGGCGCAAACGATATTCATTCTCATCCAAGATGGTATAACGAATCGACCGACCCGCGTCCTCTTCGAATTTGCGCATACCCTCCTTGACCTTCGCCTGATCGAGCTGGCCAACGATAAAAACATCGGTCGTGGATGCCGCGTCATCCACAAACGATCCGCCGAAAGAAAGATATTTTACTTGTCCCAATTTGCAAATTTTTTCCACCAAATGCTTTTCGAGCAAAATCTTGCCTTTGGCAAATAAGCTGTTCAAGTCTGGCAAGAACAAATTCTTTTCATTGAGATAATAGAACTTCTTCGTGTTTAACCCCTTCTTGGCCACAACGGGAGAAACCGGCTCGGCAATGATTAATTTCAATTCCAGCAAATTGTCCATTTCGCGTCGAACCGAATTGATCAAGGAGTCGGTCAGCCGCGTCAACTCGCGCACAAAAAAACGCTTGCCCGGATTGTCGAGAAATACGCGAATAAGCTTCACCCTTGTTTTTGAACCAAATAATTGTTCAAACATACTTTGATCAAATTATCCACACCGCCTGACCACTGCTTGTTTATTTGCTAATTTCATTCTATTTATAGTATAATATACTTATCATCAAATCGTCAACTTGACAAACGGCCAAAATCATATGCACCATCCATTATGGAATTGAACCACGACATTGGCATTGAAGAAATTTATCTGCCGTCGGACAACCGCAAGGATACTTATTCATGCGAAGATTTTATAATTTACCCGGAAGGCAAGGAAAAACACGGTGGCTATCTTCTCGGCATTATCGAACTGCGCGCCACACCGATTGCGGAAAGCGAAAAAGTGCTTCAAATATTAATCAACACGCTCAAAGATAACTACTACGAACAAATCGGCGCCTCGCCGGAACCGGAACGATTGAACCTGGAAACCGTATTCGAATACGCTCTGCAAAAAACAAATAATGCCCTGACCGAGCTTGTCCAGCTCGGGCACATCAAAATTGCCTTGGAAAATCTGCATTATCTCGTGGCCGTGGCCAAACCCAATTTACGCAATCGAGAAATCGACTTTGTTTTTGCCCAGCAAGGCCTCATTCAAGCCTATCTGCTCCACAAGACAAAACAAAACAACTACAAAATCATCAACATTCTCGACAACGCGCCGCGATTACACGAAGAGCGCGTCGACAAATTAAAAATTTTTTCATCTACCCTGAGCGGCGTTATCAACTTTCACGACGCGCTTTATTTTTGTTCGGAAATATTCAGCAATTATATCCCCGCGCACAAGGTCAATAAAATCCTTTCCGCCAACGACCTGCCGGCCGCCATCGACTACTTTAAAACATTGGTTAACAACGTTCGCGGTAATTCGCATCTCACTTATTGCGCCATCTTTATCAAATTGGAAGAAAAACGCGTTGCCAACGAACAACCGGTTTCACAAAAATCCATCAATCAACTCATTGCCACCCAAGAAAATACCGGAAAGTTTCTCGCACCCAATTTTGCGCTAAACATTCGCAACACGTTGCTCAAAATATCTCAAGTATTCCGCCCCACGCCCGGCAAATTGTATGGGCCAAAGTCGTCCGGCCAGCAGATATTTTTGATTTTATTGATACGACGCCTTGGCGCGCTGAGCCTAGCCGCGATTACGGCCATCGGTACAACATTATCAAGCCGCATTGCGCGCCTTTCGGGACATCGTCCGCTAGCCACGAACGCCGGGCAACAGCCAGTTCCAGCAAAGAAACAAATTAACTTCCGGCGCATTGGCAAGCCGGCGCTGTCGATTGTCATCCTCCTCGTTTTAATTCTTGTTTCCAGCATATTCTGGATACGCCACAGAGAGGCGATCAAAATTGAACAAGCCGCCTACACCATCCAAATCAATTCAGCCAAAGACTTGATCAACAATGCCCAGGCGAGTTTAATATACAAAGACGAAACGCAAAGTTTGACTTTGGCCAAACAGGCTGACGAAATCATCAAATACCTGCCGCAGGCCACCAAAGATCAAAAGGCCAACTTCACCGATCTGTCCGAGCAAGTGTCAGTCATAATGAACAAGCTACGGCATGTGGAAAAAATCATTCCTCAGGCTCTGGCCACGATTACAAACGGCGACAAACCGATCACGCTCGATCAAGTACAAAAGTCCGGCGATCGCCTTTTTGTGAACGCCCGGGACAACGCCCTATTCGACATCAATATCAAGAACCAAGAAGTGAAGGGGCCGATACTATCAGCTGGAGGTGACCTTTACCAAAGCAGCTCATACGAAGGTAAACTTTTTTACCTGACCAATCAAAACAAATTACAAACCTATAACATCGACAACCGCGAGTTTTCCGATCTTTCAATCGACTGGGGCAATGCTCCGAATTTAACCGCCGTCGAGGTTTACAACGGCGCTCTTTACATCCTCGACGCGCCAAGTCAAAAAATTTACCGGTGGAAATCCGGCGAAACCGAGTTTAGCGGTCGCAGCGAATGGTTAAAAGAAAAAGCCGATGCCGATTTATCGCAGGCAACCGATTTCTGCATTGATGGCAACATGTATGTCACCACCACCGGTGGCAGCGTTTATAAGTTTTTTACCGGCAAGAAACAAGCCTTCTCACTCGCGCCGGTCGAGCCGTCGCTCGGTCAAGTGAAAAAAATTTACACTACGGCCGAGCTGACCCAGCTGTTTATCCTCGAAGGATCGAGTAAACGGCTGGTTGTTTACAACAAGGACGGCTCTCTCGTGTCCCAATATTTATTTGAGACGCTGGAAAATCCCATCACCGACTTCATGATTGAAAGCCGAACCATTTACTTCGTTTCCGGAAACAAAGTCTATCAAGCCAACTACTAGACGAATAACAAAAAAAAGACTCCGCTTAAACGGAGCCTTTTTGTATTGGAAATTTATTTCAAGTTGACGGTCGCACCGGCTTCAGTCAACTTTTTCTTCATTTCTTCCGCTTCTTCTTTTTTGACGTTTTCCTTGATTACCTTCGGCGCGCCATCGACCAAGTCTTTAGCTTCCTTGAGGCCGAGCTGGGTAATTTCCTTCACCGCCTTGATCACCGCAATTTTGTTCTCACCGACGCCGGTAAGCTCAACATTGAATGATGTTTTCTCTTCGGCGGCGGCGGCACCCGCGCCCGGAGCGGCGGCCATCATCATGGCCGGCGCAGCGGCGGAAACGCCGAATTTGTCTTCAAGAATCTTCACCAACTCCGCGAGATCCAGCACTGACATTTTTTCGATTTCACCGACTAACGCTTTGAATTTTTCCGGCACTACGACGTCTTTTTGTTCTTCTGACATAAGAATACATGGAAATTAGAAATAGGAAATTGTCACCGCGGATGCGGGATCCCGCCATGGCGGGAGAAATTAAGGTTACAGATTGTGATTGACAGATGCCGCCAATCCCGTCAGCATACCCAAATTTCTAATTTCAAATTTCCAGTTTCATTATTGTTTTTTATCTTTGATTGCACTCAACACCGTCACCAACCCGCGCAAGTTGCCCGATAATACGCGGACAAAGCCGGAAATCGGCGCTTGCATGGAACCGACCATTTTGGCAAGCAATTCGAGCTTGCTCGGGAGATCGGCCAAACCCTTCACCGCTTCCGCGGTAATAACCAGACCGTTCACGATACCGCCGCGAAACGCGACCTGCTCGTGTTTTTTGGCGAAATCCTTGAGGATTTTCGCCGGCGCCACCTCGTCCTCGGCGCTAATCGCCACGGCGAGACTGCCGGCCATGGCCGCCACGTCTGCGGTCTTGAATCCTAGCTCATGCAAAACCTTTTTCAGTAATGTCTTTTTCACCGAAGTGAATCCAACATTCTGCGCGATGCACGCTCTTCGAAGTTCCCGGCCGGCATTCACGGTCAAGCCATCTTGGCTGGCAATAATCACAGACTTCGCGCCTTTGAGCTTGGCTTGAAGCTCCTGCACGGCCTCCGATTTTTGCTGTTTACTTTTAGCCATATTAAAAATTTAGTTACAGATATACAGATAACAATACAGATTGTACAGATCAGCTACATACGGATAACACAGATGATCACAATCTCTAAATAAACTATTCCAATAATCTGTACTATCTGTAATTGTATCTGTACATCTGTACCATCAAAAAATCCGCCCATTCCGGCAGACTCTTAAAAAAATAAGCTTATTTACCAATCCCGTCCTATCCGTACTCAAATCCGTATTTGAAGCTTATTTCCTCGGTGGGATTTGCGCTCTGGCGAGCCACCCACGGTCTGCGGAAATTACAAACGCATTATACTTGGATATCATGCGGCTGTCAAGGCCAACATTGTAGCTAAACTTAAACAAAAAAACGAGGCGCATTAAGCCTCGTCTGTGATTATTTCGTTTGAATATCACCGGCATCATTCTGAACCGTCGCATCCGACAACCTCGCCTCGGCGAAGTTATAATATGGCGTTTCGGTGAAGGCCATAATCAGGTTATAACAAAACAAGTTGCCCCTGTAAGCGCGGAAGTAAAAGCGAATTTCTTTGTCCAATTTCTTGAACAGCGCTTTGGCTTCTCGCGCGCCAAACTCTTTTGCGCCGGAATGGTAATTTTCGATCTCGCTTTCAAACTCTTGCCGCGTTTTTTCCTTGATCATTTCAAACAGTTCCTCTGCCGCGACGGTCAAGTTTTCCGGCGTACGCCAATAATCCCAGGCCAGCACGTATGCCGCCGCTGTCTGATCGATCAACGCGTAGTAAGCGTCCACCTTGAACGCGGCTGAAAACTTCAGTTCTTTATCGCCAAACACCAGTTCAAATTGCTGTTTTTGCGCCAACGGTAACCCCTGCTCAATCCGATAACGGAAAAGAGGAATGGCGCTTTTATTCCAAGTCAAGAATTTATCCTGTATATCATTCGGCAATCTCCCCACCAGCGCGCCGGTGTCGCGATTGATCAGAACCATGTTGCGGTTTTTCCCTTCGGGCAAATTGAGAGACAAGGACACGGTATACACCGAAGACATGGCGAAGAAAATCATCACTAATAATATCACCGCCACGCGAATCGTATCACTGTACGACAACCACTTCCATGCGATGAACTCGGCCAAAATCGCGCAAATGAATACCAGTGAAAAGAGCGCCAGAGCAAATGGCGCGGACCATGGCCAGTTGGCCAACCAAAACACAACGATTTCTATGGCGCACAGAGCAATCAAAAGGCCGGAAACAAAATTACTTTTATTCGTGCCGAGCCACTCGATAACGCCATCGGTAAAATTTCGCCACCACATCGACCGTCCGGCAATTTTCAACGCCCTTTCCGTATCCTTGACATCCAGCTTCCGCGCTTCCCACTTGGCTTTTTGCTCCTGAAGCAACGCCTCTTTCTCGGCCGAGCGCTTGGCTTTTTTTTCGTCAAACCAACGACGTATCGCGCTTCTCCACCCGATCAGAGTTTCAAACGCCATGAGATCATGTGCGCCGTGATGAAGCAAGTAGCCGACGAGAAACCAATGAACGGTATTGAGCGGCCGGTTGTCATATCCGTCAACGATGAAACTCTCATCCGTAAATTCCGACACGCCGGCAAACGTCTGATACACCGTCACGCCGACGCGGCGCAAGGCTTCCGACAAATCGGCCGTATCGCCGCTCACGTCAAAAAGCACCTTGCCTTTGTCATCAAAACGCACGCTAAAAATGCCGATAAGCGGCAACAGCTTTTTCTTTTTCGCCGCCTTTTTCACTGTCCGATAAAGCGTGCGCAGTACGCGCAGCACTTTTTTGTCATCCAATGCCGTCTTTTCCATTATTACCTCCGATATTTATTTAATGAACAATCTTTCCATCTAAATTCCCAAAATAATTTTCGGAACTTGGATAGAAAGGGCGTTGCAATCAACGCCCTGTTTGTAGTCCTTTATCCGATTCGTCTGTCGTTACGAAGCGCGCGCCGCGTGGCGTCGCTCGCAATCCCTTCTTCCATATTGCCAAGCGGCACAGTCGGCCTTGGCTCATACCCATCGGTTCGGCGAGCGCCTGCTTTTGCCAAGCGCTCGTTGACTTGCTTCAACGTGTCTTGCCACCCATCCGGTCGCAATTCTTGGGAACTGCCGACCAGCGCCGCTTTGGCCTGACGATCAATTCCGACTCCTGAATTTTTCAACTCCCACATATCGACCGCCCGCATCAATTCTTCTTCTGTAACCGACTGCCGCTTGGCGCGGCCCGCGAGCTTGTCCGCTTTGCGCACCATCCACTCAATATCGGCGCCCACGCAATAAATTTTATCCTTCGCCGCGTGCGCGAATGGCGCAAAATCCTTCACGGTTGTTGGGATATTATATCGCTTAAACATGACGCGAAAAATATCCCGCATTTCCTTTTCCGACTGAAAAACGAACGGGATCACTTCATCGGTTCTGCCCTTGCGCGTATACGCCGAATCAATCAAATCATCCCGGTTCGAAACTCTGATCCAAACCACCTTGCCGCGGCGCTTCGGATCGGCACAAAAGATAAACTTCATTTGGCGCAATCGCGCCGACACTCCGGAATCGCCATCAAAAGCATCACGCGAACTCTCGGACTGATCAGCCTCGTCCTCAAAGACAAAGACGGGGGCCAATTCTTCTGCCGCTAAAAGCATTTTTTGCATTTGCTCTTCCGCGATGCCCACATACGGACTGCGCGGATTTGAAAATTCAATGTAATTGAACTTGCATTCATAGGCGCAACACTGGAACAAAAACGACTTACCCGTTCCCGGTTGACCGGCCGCCAAAATCCCCATTGGGACGCGCCGCAACATGCCCGACTCCATGTTATGGATCATCTCAAGCATGAACTCCTTCACTTCATCGCGTCCGCCGAAATAATCAAAGCCAAATTCCGGTTCAAGGACTGTGACGCGCTCGCCAAACCGTTCCTTGTAAATCGCCGCCTTGCGCGCCTTGAGAGCGCCATAGGTGAGAGGCTTTTGTTTGGTCGCGGCGAGACGATACAGACCGTCAATGTCACGCAAGGAAAATCCGGTGCTGACGCGGCCGAGCTTGCTCGCTTCCATGCCCGGCTCGACGATCACGCCGCCCGAAGAAAGCCAATAATTCCATCGTTCGGCGCGCGCTTTTTCGTCCGGCACCTTGATTTGAATGGCATGTACTCCGGACGATGTGCGCAAATCAGTGTCCACGCCGAAAAAGTCCGGGGTGATCATAGCGATCACATTCATGCGCGTGCGAATCCTGATGTCAGCCGCCCAACGCTGCATGGTTTCGGAAATCACGCGTTGAATGTACGGCGTATTCCCCTGCATTTCATCTTTCGGAAATACATGATGCGCGTACTCGACGATCATCACCGAGCCCGGCGCCACTTTGTCGTTGAATTTCTTGTTGTCAATCAACGCCATTTCCACGGCCGGAAAAATGATGTCGGGCGAACTGCCTTTGAGAATCTCATTCACGCTCATGGTGGAAAATCTTTCTTGCATCGCCTTGAACATCGCCACTTCTTGCGGATCCGCGCCAATGCCCGGCTTTTTGGCCAACGCCTTTGGCTTCAAGTAGCGATCCTTGAAATCGCTTTCCATTTTATCTGTGGCAAATCGCAGTCCGGTGGAAATCGAGTAGTACATGACAAAATCATGCTCTTTGAACGTGTCGGTCAGAAACGCATTTAGCGTCTGATACTGCCCGTTCAATCGCTTTTGCCAATCATTGATGTTGCCCCAAAACATAAAACAATGGCTAAGTCCGGCTTTCGCCTGATGCAAAAACTCTTGAAACCATTCGGGCATGGGGCGAACGTCATCCGTCCCTTCCACGTTCGGATATGAGATTCTTTCTCCCACCGACGCGCCGGTAATCGCTTTGTGTCCGTTCTGGCTGATTTTCACCAGCTTGTGCGCCGCCATGCTTGGGTTGAGCCAAACGCGGCTCGGCCCATTGGCAAAGGGACAAGCCATCCACGTGGTTTCGCTAACGTTCTTGACGTACTTGTCAAATTGCACCAGCACCATTTCCGTAGTCGGCTCAATGGCGAGAATGTATCCCTGCTCGCCATTGAACGGCGCCGCGGCGGACATCGCTTTTACCACTTGTCCCACCGCGAAATCAAATCCCGAGCGAATGAGCAGGTTGAGCCCGTCCGGTGAACTGCGATATTCAACAGTCGAACCCACGTCCAGCGCCAACTCCCGCTTTTCCACCACGCCCATGACGCGCGCCTTGCGGCCGTTCATGTCCACGAAATCATTTTCCCGAAACCCGAAAATCATTTCTTTTCTCTCGATCAATTTTCCCGCATCGTCGAAGTCCATTCATCACCTCCTTCATCCGCACGGACTGTTGCAGGTGACTTTCACCTTGATTCCCAGCGCCTCGGCCATAGCCAGCACCACGCGGCCGTCATGATTCTGCGTGTAATCTTGCAAGATCACGCGCACATGATCCGCCTCTTCATAAATCGTCAGCTCCATATACTGCGGATAAGCCTTAGGCTTTGACTTTTGCACGTCCATGAGTCACCTCGCGCTGAACATCTGGTCGTTTCTTTTCCGAGGACTGCACGTCGAGATCCGCGCCAAGCGCGCCCATCAACGCGCCGATCAGTTCCAACTCCTTCTTGCACTTGTCGCCTTCAAACCCGTTGCAATCAATGGTCGCCTTGCAGGTTGACTGATCAACGAAAACGTCAATGCGTTCTCCGCTCATGACTTCACCCCCTGCAAGTGCACGATCCGCCGACCGTTTTGTTCAATGATTTCCGTTGTTACCGTAGTACAAATTTTAGCCAGCGCGGCCTGATAAAACTCCGTGATCAACGCGGCGGAAAACGCCTTTCTCATCCGGTCCATCTCCGCCTGCTGTGTCTCGTCATATTTACCTTGATGCCGCACCGTGTTAAAAGTGACCCGGCCATTGCCATCAATCTTGATTCCCATTCCGTGCTTGAACGCGTCCGAGCACATACAATAGTCCGCGTCCAGTGAGCCCCAAAGGTTTTGAGGCCTTGTCGCGCTTCGACAATAATACATGCAATTGGTCTCGTCCACCACGTAGTCTTGCGGCCGAATGCCCTGCACTTCAATCCGCTTGATTGCTTTTTCCGCGCATTTCCG
>Ga0156693_107_pt2 | contig 18077 bp, 15 predicted proteins | sample RifOxyC2_FD_112023 | JGI IMG/M metagenome (GOLD analysis project Ga0156693, IMG submission 112023) | Candidatus Falkowbacteria bacterium RIFOXYC2_FULL_48_21 | reverse complement strand
CCGTATTTTTGTCATCGCATTCTTCGCCAACTTCTTTTTTCCCGTCGCCGCAGGTGCCGAGTTTTTTGCATATTTTTGAGCAGAGAGTGGTATTAGTGTCACTGGCTGGAGCCGACGCGTCGCATTCTTCCGCGGGCGTTTCGAGGGTCTTGTTACCACAAGTGTCCGGTCCTTTCTCGATTTTACAAATCGCACTGCAACCGTCGCCACTCGCCTTGTTTCCGTCATCGCATTCTTCGCCCGCTTTTGTGTCCGGTTTGCCGCCGTTGCCGCACTTTGGCGGCGCGGTTTCGTTTTTGCATAGATCAGAACAGCCATCGCCCACGACTTTGTTGCCATCGTCGCATTCTTCTTCCTTACCTTTGTCTTTGCTCACTACCCAGTCGCCGCACGCCGCTACCGCGCATTTATTGGTGCAGGCGTCGTCATCAATCTTGTTGCCGTCGTCGCATGTTTCGGGAATGGTGGCTTTGGTTTGAATAATTTCGTCACCGCAAGCGGCCTTTTTGCATGTTTTAGTGCAGTTGTCAATGTTGTCTTGATTGCCGTCATCGCACTGTTCCGAGCCGTCCGGTATACTATTGCCGCAAATGGCGTCAACGCAATTGTATTTTTTTAGACAAGGGGTTTTGTCCGCGTCGCTGGCCAGTTTGGCGATGCAGGGCACGGGCGTGCCTTTGCAGTAATAAATTTTGTTGTCGATCGGATCGGTGGTGAAGTCAAGGAGTGGTTCTTTTTCTATTTTGCAGTCCTTGGAGCATCCGTCATTTTCCGTCGTGTTGTCGTCATCGCATTCCTCTAGCGCGGTATCTTTTTTGCCGTTGGGGCATTTACCGATGTCGCCACACGAGCCTTTTTTGCAGATGTTTTGCGCCAAGCATTGCAGAATTTTGCCGACATAAGCCTCCTTGTTCTTTTTTTCCGCTATCGGCGGAAGACAATAAAGTGATCCGTTGCAACAATATTCGCCATCCACTTCGCCAAAGCCGGTTTTGATGTTGACGGTGATTTTATCTTTTAAAGCTTTTTCCGGTTCGACTCCTTCCAGTTTGCACTCATTGTCGCAACCGTCGCCGGTGTTTATATTGTTGCCATCATCGCATTGTTCCGCAATTTTTCCGCCAACCGGTTGCCAATAGCCATCGCCGCATTGAGGTTTTCGGCATTCATTGGTGCAGGTGTCGGTATTGATGATATTGTTGGGACCGTCGTCGCACTCTTCGAGCTGCGGATCCCCTGGTTTGCTCGGCGTATCCACTTTGCCGTTACCGCATTCGATTTGGCAAGTAGCGGAACAACCGTCACCATCGTCTTGATCTTTGTCGTCGCATTGTTCGGGCAGGTGGCCGGGAAGAGAAACCGGCTGAACGTCGCCATCACCACACTTGGCCCATTCGCAAAAGTTGTTGCAGGTGTCGGTATTGAGCTTGTTTCCGTCATCGCATTCTTCCAATTTGCCATCTGAATAGTTTGGGTGTTTGTCGCCGCATTTGGCTATTTTACATTCAGGCGTACATTCGCTGGCTTCGTCGCCGGTATTTTTGTCGCATTCTTCAAAGGGAAAATCCGTCAAGTTGTCGCCGCAAAAAGGTTTCTTGCAATACCCTGCGGAACCGACCGGCGCGTAGCACACGTTGTCGAGCGGGCAATGCTCGATTTTTTTGCAACTGCACACATTTTGTCCGGGAGAACTGCCGGGGATGCCGGATACTTCGCAATTATTCGAAAGGCACTGTTCCTTGAATAGGGGATTGCAGGCGAGGTTGCCGAATTTTTTGAAGTAACATTTATAGACGTTCGCGGCATACGCTTTGTCAACAGCCTCTTGGCTCGGCTCTGGGCTTGCGGGAAGAATTTTCGCAATAATATCAGCAATTTTATGTGTATCGCCTTTAATTGTATTGTTGCCGCAATATTGCGTGGCTAGGCATTGCGTGTCTTCGAAGCACGTGCCGAGCGGTAAAGTACATTTTTTGGTTTTCGCATCCCAGATACCAAAAATAGCGGGAATCTTCGCAGCGCCAAACGTTTCACCGTTAACAAAGTCGATTTCGCAATCTTTTTCAGTCAAGCAGTTGGTGGTGATGTATTGTTTCGAACAAGCAAAAGGCTTGGCTGTGGCGGGGTCAATCAGCGCGCCATTGGTCGGAGCTTTGATTGAAAACTTGGCGGCTTCGACATCAAGCGTTGTTTTGAGTTTCGCGGCCGTCATTTTTTGCAGATCGGCGGCTTTGAAAGCAAACTTTTTGTCGCAGCTGCTCATAAAGGAAGACAGGCTTCCGGTGCAAACCATGGGCAGGCTGGTTTTGGCGCAAGTTTTTTGTAGCGCGATGGCTTGGTCATGGCACCATTGGCCGGTCGCCGCCGCGCCGTACGCGGCGCTCGCGCTTAGACAGAAAAAAGCAATGCTAAAAATCAGGGTGACGATTTTTTTGGCGGTCATATTTTGTTTTGTCCTTCGAAGCCCCGTAGAACGAGGAGAAGAAGGATTATTTTTTGAATTTCGGTAAGAATTTCGTCCAATTTTTATTTTTGTAATTGTCGATGTGACTGCGCGCCGTGCGCGTTTTGACGAAGTCGAGCCAGTCAGTACTGGGGCCTTTGCGGTTTTTGTCGGTAACAATTTGAACCACGTCACCGTTTTTTAATTTACGATCGAGCGGCACCACTTCGGTATTGACCATGGCTTGCGAGCATTTGTTGCCGATTTCCGTGTGGATGTGGTAGGCGAAGTCGATCGGCGTCGCCCCGTCCGGCAGATCGATCACGTCGCCCTGCGGCGTAAAAACAAAGATACGATTTTGAAACACGTCAATCTTTGCACCCTCCATGAATTGATTGTTGTCTTGAATATTTTTTAGCCAGTCGGCCAGCTCCTGCACCCATTCCAATTCTTTTTTGCTGATTTTTCCATCCTCCTTATATTGCCAATGCGCCGCGATACCGAGTTCGGCTTGTTCGTGCATTTTTTGCGTACGAATTTGAATTTCTACGATTTCTTGGTCATCGCCAAAGACGGCCGTATGTAAAGATTGATAGCCGTTCGGTTTCGGCTGGGCGATATAATCCTTGATGCGCCCGCGAATCGGTCGCCACAAGCCGTGCACGATACCGAGCGCGGCGTAACAGTCCGGCACGTTTTCTACGATAATGCGCATGGCGACAAGATCGTAAATCTGTTTGACATCGCGATTGTATTTCAAAAGTTTGCGGTAAAAGCTGTAGTAATGCTTTGTTCGGCCGTAAATTTCGTGACAATTGACACTGTCTTTGTCCAGTCTGGTTTTGATCTTGCGAATCATGTTGGCCAGGGTTTTCTTTTTTTGTGGAAAGGACGATTTGATCATCGCTTCAGTGGCCGCGAATTCGTCCGGATAGGCGTATTTGAAAGCCGCATCCTCGAGCCGGCCTTGCAGTTCTCCGATACCGAGACGGTTGGCGATGGGCGCGTAGATTTCCAGCGTTTCGAGGGCGATGCGCTTTTGCTTGTCCGCCGGCAAGGCGTATAGGGTTTGTAAATTATGCAAGCGGTCGGCAAACTTAATTACGATGACGCGAATGTCCTCGGCCATGGCCACGAACATTTTGCGTAGGTTTTCCACGTAACGATCAATGCCGCGGTATTTTATTCGTCCGAGCTTGGTAATGCCTTCGACCATTTTCGCCACATCGGCGCCGAAATTCTTTTTGATGTCTTCCAAGGTGCGGCTGGTGTCCTCCGGTACGTCATGCAAAATGCCGGCGATAATGATTGGCAGGGGCATTTTCAGTTCGGCCAAAGTGTTCGCCGTGTGGAGACAGTGCTCGATATATTCATCGCCGGTGGAGCGCTTTTGCCCCGCATGCGCCTCGGCCGCAAAATTATAAGCCAGCTCGACAAGTTCGGTGTCGGCTTCGGGTAAGTTCGTTTTGATTGTTTCCAGCAGTTGGCGGATTGTCATATGGGGAGAAGTAGTGCAAAGTCCAAAGGGCAAAGTCAAAAGTCCGAGTCGCAGAGTGCAAAGTCTAAAGTGTCCGCCAAAGGACGGACTCGTCCTCCGGCGAGCAAAGTCAAAAGTCCGAGTCGCAGAGTACAAGGTCTAAAGTTATCATCGCAAAACGCAAAGGCGAAAAGGGAAAGAATTTATTCGTTTGTGGCTATGACTTTGGACTTTTAACTGGCGTTTACATTGTATCAAAGTCTGAAGCTTCTTTCCACCGGCAAGCGGTTGAAATGGTTTTCAATGTGTTTTTTTGCGCCTTCTGTTTTGACAAAGGTCAGCCATTCGCGCTTTGGTCCGGGCTGCGTGCGGTCAACGATAATTTCAATAATATCATTGGTTGCGAGGGGCGTGTTGACGGCGACCGGCAAATCGTTGACTTTGGCGCCAGCGCACTTGTGGCCGATTTCCGAATGAATATGGTAGGCGAAATCAATGGGCGTGGCGCCGGCCGGCAAAGAAACCACATCTCCCTTCGGCGTGTAAACGTAAATGCGGTCGTTCAAAATGTCTGATTTGAATTTGGTCAAAAACTCCGCGTCGTTTTTGTATTCTTGTTGCTTTACCAAGAGCTCCTGGATCCACGGCGGCACTTTTTTTCTGGCATTTTTGTAATACCAGTGCGCCGCCACACCGAAATTGGCCGTTTCATCCATTTCGCGGGTGCGGATTTGAAATTCGGTGGCGCGGCCGTTGACGCCAAAAACAGTGGTGTGTAAACTGCGATAGTTGTTGCTTTTCGGCGCGGCGATGTAGTCCTTGATGCGTCGAAATTTCGGTCGCCACAGGCGGTGGATGATGCCGAGGGCGCGATAGCAGTGATCCACCTCATTCACGATGATGCGCAAAGCAAAAATATCGCCGATGTCATCAAAGCCCTTTTTTTTGTCCAGCATTTTTCGATGAATGCTGTAGAAGTGTTTGAAGCGGCCTTCTATCTGGCAGGCGATATTCGCTTCGGCCAGGGCTTTGGCGGCGATATTTTTGGTTTTTTGAATATACTTGTCGCGATTTTTGCGTTCGTCAACATTGAATTGATAGGCGATTTTTTTGAACTCTTCCGGTTCCAGAATTTCAAACGCCGCATCTTCCAATTGCCAGCGCAGTTGCCAAATCCCGAGCAGATCGGCGACCGGCGCCAGCAATTCGCGCGATTCGCGAGCGATATTTTTCATTTTTTCAGCGTCAATGGCCAATTCGGTGCCGTGTTTGATGCGATCAAGATTTGAACACATTTTGATAATAATCACGCGTAAGTCATCCACCATCGCCAAGACCATTTCACGTAAATGATAGACAAATTGTTCGCTGTTGGCGGTGCGAATATTTCTGATTTTTTGAAAATTTTCCGTCAGGCCGGATATTTCCGGAGAAAACTTTTTTTTCAGTTCTTCCATCGATACGGCGGTATGCGCCGGAATTTCATGCAGTAATGCGGCGCAGATGGCCGGGACGCTTATTTTTACGGTGGCCAGTCTGGCGGCGGTGCGGCAAGAGTGGTCGTAGAGCGGTTTTTGCGTTTCTTCGAATTGCTGGCGCGTGAATTCATGACTTTGAACAATGTCAGCCACGTCCGATCCAAGTGCCTCCCGAATGTCCTTTATAATTGCGCCATCGTGTCGTGCGAGACCGAAGAGCATGTTTGCGGCCACGAACTCGGGCAGGGCATTTTCTTTGGCTTGGTCAAGGCCGGCGTCAAGGGCGGCTGATTGTAAGTTTTTTTTATCAAAGAAGCCGATGGCGGCCGTATGTTTTTGAAAAAAATCAAAAGTCTTGGCCAAGAGTTCAGCTTTCGGCTCGGCTTGGGTTTCCTTTAGAGTCTCAATAATTTTCTCTATTCCCATATACTTATATTTAAGCATAATTTACAACTAAAGCAATAGGCGGGTTGACAAGATGAAAAATCTTTGCTATAATGCTCTTGTTGATGATGGGTACGGACTCCAATTTGAGAACTCCTAGGCTTTTTGTCTAGGAGTTCTCGCTTTTATAAAGGGCAAAGGTCAAAGAGCAAAGGGCAAAAATAAGAGCCAAAAATAAAATTAAAAATTAAAATATTAACAATAGCTATGAACTACTTTTTTTCAATTTTTATCTTTATTTTTGCCCTTTGACCTTGGCCTTTTTGCCCTTCTCAAAAAGCAGGCGGTAATCGCCTGCTTTTTGAGTGTAGGGTCCTGGATAGAAACCCCAATTATTTGTTGATGATAGGGTATCACAGGTACCCTACGTCCCACATTATATATGAAGGTTTTTGAAAAGGCAAATCGGGTGGGAAAGGGCAAAGGTTAAAGGTCAAGGGGCAAAGTAAGATTAAAGCTGAAAGCATAAAAATAAAGCTTAAAGATATTTCTTTAGGCTTTATTTCTTTGGGCTTTATGCTTACTTTGCCCCCGCCCGCAACGCCTAAAGGCTAACTTTGGTATAAAAGCGTAGCGCTGGCGGGCGGGCCTTTCGCCCTTTTTCCCTTGCCCCTAATTACTGTTTATTCGTTTCACATTCCTTGTTCGAGCAAACCTCTGTTTTCCCTTTTTCAATGATCAGGGCGTTGCAAACGGAACAGCGGGCGCCGGTCGGTTTGCCCCAAAGAATGAATTTACATTTGGGATAATTGTTGCAAGCGAAGAAAATGCGTTTGCTCTTGCTCCGGCGCGACACGATGTCTCCCTCCCCGCACTGCGGGCATTTCACGCCGGTTGATTGGGTGGTTTTTTTGATGTATTTGCAATTCGGATAGTTCGAACAACCGAGGAACGCGCCAAAGCGGCCGTGCCGCTTAGCCAGTTGGGCGCCGCAATCCGGGCAGACTTCTTCCACCAGTTCCAACGCTTGCGGCTTGTCTTCACCGCCAGCTAATTTCTTGGTGTTTTTGCATTCCGGATAGCCGGTGCAGGCGAGGAATCGGCCAAATCGTCCGACTTTCACGACCATCGGTTTGCCGCATTTGTCGCACACTTCTTCGCTCGTGGTTTCGGTCAGCGCTTTTTTGGTCAGCTCTTTATCCTTGGCCTTCAAGTTGGCGTGAAAGGGGACGTAAAATTTTTTGATCATCGGACGCCACTCTTTTTTGCCATCGGCGATTTTGTCGAAATCTTTTTCAATGTCCGCCGTGAATTCGTAGTTCACGATTTGCGAAAAGTGTTCCACCAAAATGTCGTTGACCAAAATACCCATTTCCGTGGGTTTTAGTTTTTTCTCTTCTTTGGTCACGTAATTCCGTTCAATCACCGTGGCTAAGGTTGGCGCGTAGGTGGACGGTCGGCCGATGCCATATTCTTCTAGCGTTTTAATTAACGATGCTTCGGTATAACGCGCCGGCGGCTCGGTGAAGTGTTGATTCGGATCGACTTTGTCGAGTGCTACGGCTTCGTTTTCTTTCATGACCGGCAGGATGGTTTCCTTGGTGTCCGTTTGATAAACTTTCAAGAAGCCGTCGAATTTAATCGTCTGGCCGGTGGCGCGGAACGTGTATTTTTTATCGGCCGAATCAATATCAACGGTGGTCGAGCTCATGATCGCTTCCGGCATTTGTCCGCCCATGGTGCGGCGCCAGATCAGATCATAAAGTTTAAATTGTCGATCGTCCAAGTATTGCCGCACATCATCCGGCGACAATTCGGCGTGCGTCGGGCGGATGGCTTCGTGCGCTTCTTGCGCGCCTTTATTTTTGGTTTTGAAAACGCGCGGCTTTTCGAGCGCGTACGCGGCGCCGAAGTTTTGCGCGATATAACCGTGGCAGGCGGTGAGAAAATCAGCGGACAAGTTGAGCGAGTCTGTTCTCATGTATGTAATTAAGCCGACGCGACCCTTGCCGCCGATTTCTACGCCTTCATAAAGCTGTTGCGCCAGCATCATGGTTTCTTTGGCGGAAAAGTTCAGCCGGTTGTTCGCGGCCTGTTGAAGGGTGGACGTGCGGAACGGTTCGGGCGGTTTTTTGCTGGATTCTTTCAGTTCGACTTTGGCGATTTTGTAGTCAGCGCTTTTCAACGCTTCTACCAGTTCCTTGGCTCGCGCTTCATTGTTCACGTCAAACTTTTTTAGCGTGGCGCCGTCAAGAGCGTTTAACTTGGCTTCGAACTTGCTGCCGTTTGAATCGAAAGTGGCGTCAATGGTCCAGTATTCTTCTTTATTAAATTTTTCAATTTCCCGCTCGCGTTCCACGATCAGGCGCACGACTACTGATTGCACGCGGCCGGCGGACAAGCCCTTGGCCACTTTTTTCCACAGAAAAGGGGACAGTTCATAACCAACCAACCGGTCAAGCACGCGGCGCGCTTGTTGCGCGTCCACCAAATGCAAATCAATGTCGCGCGGATGCTCGAGCGACGCTTCGATCGCCTTTTTTGTAATTTCGTGAAAGGTGATGCGCTGATAATCTTTCGGTTTCAAAATCTCGCGCAGATGCCAGGCAATGGCTTCTCCTTCGCGGTCTTCGTCAGTTGCGAATAGGATTTTTGTGCTGGCTTTGGCGAGCTTTTTCAGCTTCGCCACCTGCTTTTCCGCTTTTTCGCCAACCTCATACTCCGGTTCGAAATTGTTTTCAATATCAATGCCCATATTCTTCGCCGGCAAGTCGCGCACATGGCCGTAGGAAGATTCGACGGTGTATTCTTTGGGCAAAAATTTGGAAATGGTTTTGGCTTTAGTTGGTGATTCTACGATAACGAGTTGCATATTGATAAATTGTTAGAATTGTTAAATTGTTGGAGCGGCTAAGATTGTTCACGCGTAAATATGACAGACGCTTTTGATAATGTCAAATGACGGCGTTGTTGACAGCGCCAATCTCGCGTGGTAAGGTGCGCTAATTCGGCGGTTCGTTGACAACAAAAATATGGGGGGGATGGAAATGAGGAAAACGAAAAGATCCAGGACCAAACACATGAACAACTTCTATACCAAATTGCCGGGCGGATATTATCGGAGTCGCGCGGGGAAGAGGGATAAGGAAAGAGGGTTGTTCGGGGAAATTGATCGTTTGTTGGTGGATGAATTCAGCGACTTGCCGGTAGCCGAAATTCTGGCGGCGATCAACGCGGCGGAGGATATCACGTGTGATGCGCTGAACCAGCATTTCACTTCGGTGAAAGAGTTTGACAAATTTGTCGGCTCGATTCCGCGAAAAGGTCGTGCGGCTTACCGAAGGCTGCAGCCGTTGTTTGACCGGCTGGTTGAGCTTGGATTTGATCCTGAATTTTTGAGGCAATAACGCGGAGGTGGAGCAAATGAGTGAGTTTATGGGTAAAATTGACGAGCTGGGATTTGACGATGAAACGCTTCGTCGTCTTTCGGTGGCGTCGGATGGTTGGCGTGTGGCGAAAACACTGGCGCGCGGACGGAAGTGGGCGGCGGTGCTTGGTACATGTATTGGGTTAATCGCGCTCGGGATTTGCTTGGTTTTGTTTTTTATTCCTCACCTTCATGATGTCCTTTATTTAGTTGTCTGCATCACTTTATTTTCCTGTTGGCAGTTGTCCGCTTTTTACGAGCGTGGCGAAAGGGCCAGTGAAATCAAAAAAGCGGAATTCTGCGCTTTATACGCGCAAACGCTGGAAGAAAAAATAAAGGCGGATGGAGGGGGAAATGAAGAATATGAGCAAGGTGGCGCTGTTTCAAAAAGAAATGAAAGCGATTCAGCGAGTCAGGGACAGACTGCGGCGAAAAGAAAAGGAGTTGGCAAAGGCGCAGGTTGCTTGTGACAGGGAAAGGAAAAAGGCGGAGGCGCTGGAGTTGGAACTGGAATGGCAATTCTGCCAAGAGGGCGGTGTTTTGCTTGAGATTGTGCGGGACGGAGATGATCCGATTGTTCACGTTGTGTTGAAAACGTTCAACGCGGCGGCGGGGTATGAAACGGTTGATCAACAATCGTTCGGCGAGAACCTGACGGTCGGGAAAGAACTTCGGTACATGGTGCATTATGGATCGCCCGGCGTAGAGGTTTTGCGGCGGTTGACGCAAATGAAGATTATCTCGCCGGACGTGTACTCGCTGATTTGTTTCCGCGGCGTGTATTTCGAATACCGGCGCGGCCACTGGTGCGAGTGGTTTCGGAAAAGCTCGTGAAGGGGGAGGGAAAAATGAGGAATGATGACGCCTTGTGGAAATCATTGAAAAGTCTGTCCGCGGCGCGGCAGGCGAGCAAGCGAGCGGAATGGTCGGTTGAGACGGCCGAGCGGTTGGTCGAAGAGAAAAAGCGGGAAGCCAAGGTCGCGGCCATGGAATTTGAGAAAAATTTTTGGGCGAGCGGCGGGGTGATGATTTTTATCCTTTACGCATGTCATTCGGAGCGGCCGGATGAAATGACAATTCGGTCGAAGGTAAAATCATTATCGGACGAGAATCTGTATTTGTATTCGAATTTGGCCGCATATGAAGAGGTGTCCGAAGTCGGAAAAAACTTGAAGAAGTTCAGTGCCGCGCACCCGCCAAGCGGATTTGAGTACGTGGTGTCGCTCGGCGTCCTGCCGGACAAGCTGACATTAGTTTGCTTCGGTGATCAATACTACGAAAACAACGGCAAGCAGTGGGTGCGGATGAAATAGGAGCGATAAATCGGTTAAGATCAACAAAACTCGGGCGCATGGCTCGAGTTTTTTCATTTTCTTTCTTTTCATAATCTAAATTGCAATATTCAGGCATTTGTATTATATTGTATTTATAAGTCGTGTGTTATTCATAATAAAAGAATATGGGATTTGAAAAAATGCCCGGAGCCAGTAAACCGGAGTCGGAACGAGAACAAGCGCGGGAAAAATTTTCGCATAATTTACCAGCGGAAGCAGAGCGGCAAATGGCCGTGCAAGAAAAAGAATCCCAGCGGCAGGAATTGCTGGCTCGTGTTCGTGAAAAAATCTTTGGTAATATGTCGGGCCGGGAACATTCGCAAGGAAAAGCCGGAGACATTGAACCGCGCGCTTTTGGCAATGTGTCAGGTCGGGAATACTCGCAAGGCAAGGCCATAGACCCCAGCCCATATCGCGGCGGTAATATGCCCAGATCATATTTGTCGGAAGAAGAACAAGAAAGGCGGTTCACGGAGGCAAGTGATGAAAAAGCAATGAGAAACGCGCCGCGTGGCGGCGGCAATATATCGGGCCGGGAACATTCGCAGGGAAAAGCCGGAGACATTGAACCTCGTGCTTTTGGCAATATGCCAAAATCATACTTGCCGGAAGAAGAGCAAAAAAGGCGATTCGAGGAAGCAAGTGCCGAAAAAGCAATGAGAAACGCGCCGCGTCCCGGCGGCAATATATCGGGCAGGGAACATTCGCAAGGAAAGGCCATAGAAATGGAGCCGCGCGATTTTGGTAATATGCCAAAATCATACTTGCCGGAAGAAGAGCAAAAAAGGCGATTCGAGGAAGCAAGTGCCGAAAAAGCAATGAGAAACGCGCCACGTGGCGGCGGCAATATATCGGGGCCAGTTTTGTCTGAAGAAGAGATAAGGGTGGAAGCCCAAAAAATATGGGACGCTCGTAAGGGATTACCCGGAAAATTTAAAAAAACTCAAGAAATTGGTGGAATCAAGGCTTATGACAATGGCAATGCTTGGACTTTTAAAGTGGGATTTGACAAAACGCTCATGGTGAGCAAGGATCATCCGCGCTTGCAAGAAATCGCGGAAAAGATTGCTCAAGCGCAACAAGCTATTGACGCGGGAGATGAAGCGGCTGAGAATAAGTTTTTAGCGCAAGCCGCCAGATTGGAGCAGGGGAAAAAGTAATTACTGATGCGATTTTACAAAAATTTAAAAGGGCTCTGGTTTGTGCCAGAGTTCTTTTATATGCTCTTAATTTTTCTTTTTCCGTTCTATTGACTTTCGTGTTTGTATATAATAAGATGCGTTAATTCAGGATTGAACGTTGACAATGCAGTCAAACAAAGGAGGTTCGCTGATGGAAAATGAACTGTTGGCAAAAGGTTTGGCGGAAGTAAGGCGGGCGCGGGCGGCGGTTGACGAGGCCGGAGCACAGGCAAGTGCTAGGCTGGCAACGGCGCAAACAGCGTTGGAAGACGCGAGTTTTCAGATGACAATCGCAATTCTCATGAATGGCGGCGTGCGACTTGGAGTAACGCTTGGGACAATTTGTAGTAACAGGCGTTATTCGTCAGATGCGGTGCAAGTGACAAGCGTGACGCGGCAGGGCGGTGACTTGCATGAGGTTATATGGGTAGTGGCGCCGAGTAGTGCCGGCAATTCGGATTTACGAGTACTCGAAGAAAGATTGAGGAGACACGATGCGCAGGCAATTGCGGCGGCGCTAACGAAAGCACAATATGCGTTGCGTCAATATGCGCCAGGAAACTGTGCGCAAATTGCTGTCGGCGGCTATTTTTTTCGTCTCGTCGGTGACAAATATGAAGTTCTGGCATAAGGAGAAAATCCATGGAAAATGAACTGTTGGAAAAGAGTATTGCGGAATTGCGGTTGGCGCGGGCGGCGGTGGAAAGAATGCATGAGGAACATGGCTCCGAGCGTGTGACCGCGGAACAGGCGCTCGACATGGCGAAGTGTCAGTTGGCTATGGCGATCGTTCTGGCCGGCGGGTCGAATTGGGTGATTCAGCGGCACTTGCATCTCTTCATGTTGGTGAAGGTTGTTCGGGGACTTGGTTGCCTGGATCTTGCGGAAGCGGATGTTATTCCGCCGAGAGAAGCGAAGTGTGATAGCCTGCGGCGGCTGTTCAACTTGTTGAAAGATAAGGCGGACGATGCGGCAGTTGCGGCGGCGTTGATGGAGATGCGAATGAAGTTCGGAGATCCTTTGCGTACGTGCGACAACATGGTCGCCATTCGCGGCCGGTTCTTTCGTTTCGCTGACGATAAGTATGAAGTGATGGAATAGAGGAGGAGACACATGGAAATCAACATCGAAAGCTGGAAAAAGAAAGTGGCGGCCGGCGCTTTGCCGGATGAAGAAAAGAAAGCGTTTTCCGTTGAGCTGGATCGGCTTTCGGTCTGGGAGGGTTATGCCAACGGGCGGGCGTGGACGATCACGGCGGGAAAAACATTGTGGTGGGTGGCGGTGATTCCGGCCGTGATCAGTTTCTTTTATCTGAATGGCGACTTCAGCTTGTCTTTGACGCTGGCGAACGCGGTGTTCCTTTTGGGCGTAGTGTTCTACCTGCATGGACACGGTTCGCTTGATGAATACCGCAAGCGAACGATTGATTTTCTGATTCAATACGCGGAAGCGTTGGAAACAAGGAGGGAGCCATGAAGAACCGTGACGAGTTTGTGAAACGGCTGAGGACGTGGCGAGGTGCGAATACGGCATTCGAGGCGGCGAGTCGGTCGTTTCATGAAGCGGAAACGGAGTTTACATCCGCGTTTCGTGAGAATGGCGGAGTGGAAATCATTGTTTTTCCGCCGGATTCCGGCGCGGTGATCATTCGGATCAAGCGATGGTCGCAAACGGAAGCGGGCAAGTATTCTCTGGAGACTGTCGGGGGATATACAGAAGGTTCGGTCGTAGCGAAAAAGTTGAGGCGGTTCCGAGTTTGTTTGCAGGTGATGGCGCTCAAGCGATTTTGGTATTCTTATTCTCCGAAAATGTTCAAGTTCGTCGCCTCTCTCGGCGTCATCCCGAGCAAACTCCGGCTCGTTCGTTTTGGCGAGCATTACTTTGAAAAAAAGGATGAACAGTGGGTGCGAATGGGATAGGGAGGGCAATCATGAATGAAGAAAAAAAAGCGGAAGTTGCCAGATCTTTTGAGGCGTTGCGTGAGGTGAAGCGCGATTGCGCGAGGCGAGTGGCACAGGCGGAGCAGGGGTTTCATGACACGTTGAAAAAGAACTGCGTAGTCGAGCTGACGGTGAAAATAAATATGCCGCCCGACACCGGCTCGTCCTATGATACATGGACGTTCCGAACCGAGCCGGCGGAGGGATGCGGAATGCGGGAGACCTGCGATCCGGGTCAACCGGGATACGAGTCGCTCTATCGGCTGAGTGTGGTTGGGATGAACGGCCCGGCCGATTTCATGAATGCCGCGTGCGAGTTCTTGGTGGCCAAGAAAATGTTGGTTGAAGGTGAACCAGTGGTCTCGCTGAACGACAAGGTTTACTTTTTCAATGAGGCAAGCGGCCAGTATGAGGCGGTGGAATAAAAAATAGCCCGAGCACAAGTGCTCGGGTTTTTAATTTGGCGGCAAGCGAATTGAGTGAGTTAAACAAACTAAGCGAATTTAAAGCGAATTAAGAGATTGAGAGAATTGTGGTTAGTTCAATTCGCTAAATTCGCTTAATCCTCTTAATTCGCTTTGCGATTATGCTGTATTTTATTTGACCGCGCGGCGAGTAGGTCGCTATAAGAGTGGCTGATTCTTTTAAAGTGTAATAATTGTAGCTCGCGGATAATCGCGTTGTGTTCGCGGCGCGCCGACCGAATGTCAATTTCGTTTGCCACGGTTTCCAGTTCGATAAAGTATCCCAGTTTTTGCACGTTGTCGAGATGAACGCGAGTGTGCTTAAACAGCCATAGGTCGCGGTTTTTTTTAACTACGACCCATTTTTGGTAAAGACGACCAAGGATGTTTTTAGTGAGTTCTAGCTCTGCCGGATTCAAGGTGATTACTTTATAAGTTGAAATTTTTGATTCTCTCAAGTCTGGCCGTTGGTAATAAATCAGTTCCTGCGACTGTTGATTGATTTCCCGCGTTTTTAAGCGACCGCATGGAGAGTGAAAATAAGTGTCGATTTGCTCAAGTGAGTGTTGGCGTTTAGCCCCCAGTTTTTTTAAAAGTTTTATAACCTTATGAAAGTTTGGGACTTTCACTTTTAGTTCAATATTTTTCATAGTGTTTTTAAGTGCTTTATTCCTTCGGCCGCTCCTTCAAATAGCGGTTTGTTATATTTTTGTAAAATCTTGCGTAGTGTTTGCATTTGCCCCGGTTTTTCGATTCTATAAAAAATATTTCCTTGTGGCATCCATGCCGGCTGTAGTTGCTTAATATCGAAATTGCGAGTGTCTGGTAATAATTCATGTGCGGGATCTTTTAAATATAACAGTCCGGAATAGAATCCGTAACAATAATCCTTAGCCGCTAATATTACAGCTTCCATTTCCTCGTCTGAAATTGTCGGTAAAAGTGGTCTAAAGGCGACGAGTGTCTTTATGCCGGCTTCATAGGCGCGTTTTAAAGTTTCAATTCGTTTTTCGGGGCTCGGTACTTTTGGTTCCCATAATCTTGCCGACTCGGCGCACAAAACCGAAATGGAAAACGCCAAAATGTTTCCGTTATGTTCAATCGTCTGAGCTGTCTCGGAGAGTTTTTGAATAAATGGTTTTGATAAAGGGAGTTTTGTTATTACAGACAGATCAAGTCGTTGTTGTGATAGTCGTTCCAAAATTGCCAAAGCTTCTGTTTTGTTTTGCAAAAATTCCGTGTCACAGCCTAACATGATTAATTTGATTTCTTTGGGTAGCCGGTCAATCAATTGAAATTGTTCTTCGGTTAAATAGGCGACATTTCTTTTTTGATTAAAGTTCATGTCGTCGACAAAGCAATAACGACAACCAAGAGGACAGCTTAATTGAGAATAGGTTAGCACCCTGTCTTTGTCTATTTTGAGCCCGTGTTGTTCGAATTGTTGATTTTCTGGCCGCATGTGTTGGATTTTTATTTCATAAATATTATACATTATTAGATTTGTCACGTGAAGCTTTCGGGAAGCTAGTGCGTTGTGTAAGTTGTGCTTCCTCCGAAATCCACCGCTTCCGCAAATCCGAACACAGAAAGAATGAGCCCGTAATCAAAATTACGTCATCGGGCTTCGCCCGTTTCAGCGCGGCGTCAAGCGCCGCGTTCGGATCGAGGAAGGTTTGAGTCGGCACGCGTTTTATCTTGCGAATCTCGCGCGCGAGGTCGGTCGGATTCGCGAATTTGCGGAACGCGTTCAGCGGTCGCGTCGCATAAACAAAATCCGCGAGGCGCGCGATTTTTTTGTAACAATCATGAATGTTTTTGTGATCCGTCAACGCGCAAATAAGGTGGATTTTATTTTTTTCATTTTGTTTTTTGTTTTTATTTTTGCCCTTTGCCCCTTGCCCCTTGCCCTTCCCCGACCGCGCATACATTAAATTCGCCAAATAATTCAATTTGTCGGGGTTGTGCGCCCCATCCATCACGACCAACGGATGTTTCTGTAAAATTTCAAATCGCGCCGGCAACGGCTTCGCGTTGGTGAGTCCGGCCTCAATCGCGGTTTGCGGTATTCCCAAAAGATGACACACCGTGGCCGCGGTGATGGTGTTTGTGTGTTTCGCGTCCGCGACATCTTTTTCAATACGAAAAAGTTTCGCTTTTTTTTCTTTACAAATATCTCGAATAACCTTTTGCGCTTCCGGTTCGTCCACCCCCGAAACAACCAAACCGCCATGGCGGATAATGCCCGCCTTTTCAAACGCGATTTCCGGAAGCGTGTTTCCCAAAATATGCATGTGGTCAAACCCGATGCTGGTGATAACCGAAACCAAAGTTTTTTCCACCGCGTTCGTGGCATCGAATCGGCCGCCGAGGCCGACCTCGAGCACGACATAGTCGCATTTATTTTTCTTGAAATACAAAAGCGCCATCAAAATGCAACATTCGAAATAACTTGGCGTACTTGCCTCGCCGAAGCGGTGCGGCGGCGGGTCGAAAGTGTCGTGGCATTTTTGAATGATCGGTTTTATTTCTTCGACCAAATCAATGAACTCGCGCGCGGAAATGAATTGGCCGTTAATCTGAATTTTTTCCGTGGCCACGGACACGAACGGAGAAAAGTGGCCGCCAACCTTGAAGCCGGCGCGTTGTAAAATGTTATAAATATAATTCGCCGTTGACCCCTTGCCGCTGGTGCCGGCCACGTGAATTATTTTCAAGCCGTGATCGGGATTGCCGGCCAACTTTAACAAATGCTTCGCGCGGGCGAAGTGATGATCCGGGTTTGATGTGCCATTAAAAAAATTCACGTTCGACATGTTGCCGAGGGATTCGAGGAAATTTTCAGCGGATTTGTATTGTTCGAAAAGCATAAGAGTGAGTGAGCGGCAAGTCTAAAGTTTAAAGTCAAAGTCCAAAGTCATAATCACAAAGCGTAATTCCGAGGTCTTTTGTACTTTGCGACTATGACTTTTGACTTTTACCTCTGGACTTTTAACTTGCGTTCTATTGCGACTATGACTTCTGACTTTTACCTTTAGACTTTTAACTTTCGTTCTCTTGCGATTATGACTTTGCACTTTGCCCTTTGCACTTTTAACTCTTCGCTACCACAAACGTCATACTCCCCACATTTCTAATCCTTCCTTTCATTTCGAGCATGATCAGTGTAGCGCTCACTTCCGCCGCGGTCAATTCGGAAAGCTTAATAATCTCGTTTATGTGCAATGGTTCTGATTGCAGGTGCTTCAAAACGCACGCTTCTTCCGGCGAGGCGGGGATGGTTTGTTCCGCGGTGCGGAAAAGGTTGAGCTGTTTCAAATGCAGTTCATCGAAAACGTCTTGCGCGGTTTGCACCAGCTTGGCGCCGCGTTTGATGAGCGCATTTGTGCCGACGGACATGGGAAAGCTGATGGCGCCCGGCACGGCGAACACTTCGCGGTTTTGTTCCAGCGCGAATTGCGCTGTAATGAGCGCGCCGCTTGATTCGCCCGCTTCGATAACCAGCGTGCCGAGGCTCAATCCGGAAATGATGCGGTTGCGCGCGGGAAAGTTGTGGCGCAGTGGCATCATGCCGATGGGAAATTCGGAAATGATGAGCCCGTTGTTTTCTAAAATCTGTTTGGCCAAGGTTCGGTTCGTGCTGGGATAAATATTTTGCCAATCAAGGCCGGATCCGAGCACGGCCACGGTGGTGCCGTGATTCTCCAGGGCCGTTTGATGCGCCAGCGAGTCCACGCCAAGCGCTAGGCCGCTGACAATTATTAAGCCTTGCGCGGCCAGCTCTTGAACCAGTTCGGGCGTGATTAATTTTCCATAGTTAGAAATTTTGCGCGTACCGACCACGGCCAGCGATTGTTCGTGCAGATTTTTCAAGTCGCCGCGGTAATACAAAAGAAAGGGTGGAAAATAAGTTTGCTTCAGCAACTTCGGATAGTCCGGATCGTCAATC
>Ga0156693_129_pt2 | contig 20339 bp, 16 predicted proteins | sample RifOxyC2_FD_112023 | JGI IMG/M metagenome (GOLD analysis project Ga0156693, IMG submission 112023) | Candidatus Falkowbacteria bacterium RIFOXYC2_FULL_48_21 | reverse complement strand
CGTATGGACGGTGAAAGCGATGGGAGATAATGGCAAAGAATCTGCCAACGGAACAGTCACAATTGCCGCTGGTGCGGTGCAAGGCGGGTCAACTTCAACTTTGCCTTTGGCCACGGCTATTAGCGGATATACGGCGGTTTCCGACTCGGCCACCATGGTGCCGTCAACCGGCGGATTGGTAAAATCGGATTTGATTGCCGGACTTGAAATCAATGTCCCCGGATCCACGCTTTCGACCACTGACGGGAACACCGGTAAAATTGATATTGATAAAGATCCGACGGTCGTCATTGATCCGGGCGCCGATATGAACTTTGTCGGCTCAAGCGGCTACGATATTACGCCAAAGGATTCAAACAATAATGAGCTTGGCAAAACATTGAGCGGCGACGCGGTCACGTTGACTCTGCCGTACAGCGATGCCGATGTGACCACTGCGGGCGTGGATGAAAGTAATTTGGTTTGCGGTTCGTTCAACACCGCTTCACAAACATGGGAAACGTTCTCCACGGTGGTTGACACAACGAACAATACCATTACTTGCCAGGTGTCCCACTTTTCATCGTTCGGCGTGCTCGGCGGTTTGACCGTGGCGGTGAGTAATTCCAGACGCGCGGCGGACGAGGCGGCTGGTGGGGGAGGAGCGGCTACGGCAGATACGATTGCACCGTCCAATCCTTTGTTGTTAATCAATAACGGCGCCACATCAACGAATGCGCGTGAAGTGACCTTGACCGCGTCTGTGACCGATGCCACTTACATGATGATTGGCAATGATGCGGCGTTTACCGATGGCGTGTGGGAAACGTATGCGCTAAGCAAGAAGTGGTCGTTGGTCGGAAATAACGGTTCGAAAGTTTTGTATGTTAAGTTCAAGGATAATGCGGTAAATACTTCCGGCACAGTTAGCGCGAAAATTGAAATGACCGGTCAGGCTTATATTGCTCCAACGGTGCCAACCTCGACGACGGTTGTGGCTCCTGCTCCGATTGTAACGACAACGACCACCACGACAACAACAACGACCGGCGCCACGGACACAACTGTCGCCAAAGCATTACCGTTCACCCAGATTCAAGATGAGGCCAGCACAGTTGTATCAGGCAATGTCAACGCGGTGATTTCGGCTGTGGCCAAGGTGAGAAATTTGAAGCAGGAAGTGACAAACCGAAAGAATTTGGTGAAAGAATTATTGCGAACGAGCGGCATTAAGACCAACGCGCTGGTGGATCGTGCGAACAGCTTTGTAACTTACGGCACGACGTCAACCGTGAATTTGTCGGTAGGGGATAGATTGCATGCGGTGAACAGTTATTACAATGCGTTCGGCCGATTGCCGCGCAATGCCAAAGAGTGGGGCGAGGTGGTGTTGATCGCAAATGGTCAAGCGCCGGCCGAAGCCAGCAAGACCGCGCTTAATCGCGCCAAGGCGAACTTCAAGTATGTTTACAAACGTAATGCCAACTTGAAAGACGCAACAGATTTGCAATGGATAGAGATGATGGCTTACGGTGTGATGCCGGCGGCGCGGGATATCAAGGCTGAAGCGGCGGCGATTAAAACGTTCCGTGCCATGTTTGGGTACGCGCCGAGTAAAGTGACGGCGTGGAACGTGGTCAGGGCGATTGCGTATGGGGGAGTGCAAAAGTTGACCGCAAATGATAAGGTGCCGGCCGAAGCCAGCAAGACCGCGCTTAATCGCGCCGAGGTTAATTTCAAGTACGTTTACAAACGTAATGCCAACTTGAAAGACGCGACAGATTTGCAATGGATAGAGATGATGGCTTACGGTGTGATGCCGGCGGCGCGGGATCTCAAGGCTGAGGCGGACGCAATCAAAACGTTTTGCACCAAATTCGGCTATCTACCGAGTAACGCGACGGCGTGGAATGTGGTCAGGGCGATTGCGTATGGGGGAGTGCAAAAGTAGTTACTGAATACACGAAAATAACAAAAACGTCCCTTTGTTGGGGGACGTTTTTGGTTAAGGCATTGACAAAATGATGTTGCTTGATTATTATGATATTTGATTGCCAAAACAAGGAGGGCTCGCATGGATGATTTTTTCGTTGAACGAAAAGAGCGCCATCTGCGTCTCCATGTGCAGACCACATTGTTTGGCGTCAGTCGCAAGGAAATGGGGGAGCTGGCGGTAGAGGTCGAGAATGCATTTGCCAGACGACGTTTGCGGGCAGAATGGGATGGTAGCCCTGCTAAGTACATCATTGTGTATTATGACTATTAAACAAAATGAACCGCGCCAATCATTGGGCGGTTTTTTCTTCCTCGTTGTTTCCATATTTTGCGACACAAGAGCTGTTAGGTGGTCAATTGGGAGTCGAAGTGACGCTGGTTGGCGATGTGGTTGTTAGTAAATCATGAAATAGGTGAATGGGGTGGTTGCTCGAGCCGGCTTGACCTTGTTCTGCCCCAATAAAAAAAATTTTTAGAAATTGATGCGCATTGTGATTATCTGACAAAACTTGTAAAAAGCCTCGAAAAACGAGGCCCTACAATTGCGTGTGTTGATTTGGGGGTGCATGGATATACCCACGGTTGTTACAGCTTTCCATGGTGTTATATATATGAAATTTTAAATAAGCAAATTGCTTTCCGATGTGCGATTTGTTATCCGTACGGGTTTATCCACAAAGCGCGATGCACCATGACTTGTCGAAATGATTAAAGGGTTTATAATAGTATAGTCAGGCTATTTTTTGTTATTATGCGACATCGCTTTGTCGATGGCATGGGCGGAAACGCCCCGGCTGATTTAAATCATTACCTTCCCCCACTATGCAAAAATCATCAGTCCCGATTGTGAAACATATCAGTAACTTTCTTGATTTCGTTGACGTGGAAAAAGGTTTATCACACAAAACGCAAGAAAATTATTCTCGGTTTTTGGATCGATTCAAACGTTGGCTCGCGGACAACAAACTGACCGGCATCCTCCCCCATCAACTCACTACGGACTTGATTTGGCAATATCGCGTTTTTTTGTCGCGACATGCCATTTCTCAAAAAACCAAACAAACGTTAGCCAAAAAAACTCAAAATCTTTATTTAATCGCTTTGCGCGGACTATTGCAATATTTTTCCAAGCGCGACATTGTCGCCTTGCCGGCGGACAAGATTGAGTTGGCCAAACAGGACAAGAAGCGCACGATTCATTTTTTAACTTTGGAAAAGGTTGAGGCTTTGTTAACGTCACCTGATATATCCGATATCTCCGGTTTGCGTGACCGCGCCATGCTTGAAACGTTGTTTTCCACCGGTCTGCGCGTGGCCGAGCTGGCGCGGCTGGATCGCGATGAAATTAATATTAAGGGGTCGCCAAATATTTTAGAGTTGGTTGTCACCGGCAAGGGAGGCAAGACGCGTACGGTTTACATTTCAACGCGTTGCCTCGGTTGGTTGAAGCGTTATCTCGAAAAAAGACACGACGTGGAAAAGCCGTTGTTTATAAACTATTCCACGAAAAAAGGTGACACCGATTCTAAGCGTTTGACTACCCGGTCGATTGAACGAATTTTAAAAATATACGTCATGAAAGCGGGTTTGCCCGTAAACACCACGCCGCACACGTTGCGTCATTCATTCGCCACTGACCTCATGAACAATGGCGTTGATATTCGGCTGGTGCAAGAGTTTCTCGGCCATGAAGATATTTCCACTACACAAATTTACACGCATGTGACGAATAAGAAGTTGCGCGATGTTTATTTGAAGTCACATGGTGAGCCGAATGCACGGAAATAGCAATCGTTATTTTGCGTGCTCCCATGATACGGCGCAGGGGAGCATTAATTTTGATTATTGATATTGAAATGTGACTATGGTGATATTGACAAAATAAGGTTGTTTGTTTAACATGCGATTGTTGTTCATTGGCAACAAGGAGGGATATGCGATGAAAGACAATGTGGGGCGAACCGTTGTAAGTGTTGACTTCGTAGAAAGCCGTTGCGACGGCGCCGGGATTGTTGAAGCGGCATCGGTCATGCCTGCGCCGGTTTGGATGGCGGTGATCGCGGAAGGCGCGTCGGAAATGGAAGATTCGGTGACGCGAATGAGACAATGGCGGCGAGATTCTTTGTTTCACGCCCGAACACGATTCATCGGCCAGGATTAAAGTCGTTCCGAATACATTGAGATTCTTTTATAACAAGGAGGATGTGGCATGAAAGAGATAACATGGGAGGAAGTTCATAAATTGCCATCCGGCAGTTTGGTGCGATCGGTAGGCAAAGAACAAGAAGCCGAGAATGATCCTGTATGTTACGATTTCGTGGTCATTCAAGAGGCGGAAATGCCGGCCTGCTTTACCACGAGTATGATACGAGAAGGCGCATTGCAATTTTATCCTGAAGATGTGGGGGCGCGATTCGGTGAGCTGAATCTGGCTGATGGAAATATAGTCGGGTTTGTTTATACGCACGAAGGCACGTCTTTGGGTGTGGGAAAGATTGATTTACCAGCGTTGAAGCACTATGTGTTCGAGCCAATGGATGTGGCCGAGCTTTTGGCGACAACCATGCGGCTCATTGCCGGCTATCGCACGCTTGCGATTGAATCGGCGCAAGTTTGCGCCAAGGCGGCCAAGCCGCTTTTCGGGCGCGACGCGTTTTAGCAAGCGAAGACACAAGACGATCTAACGATCGTCTTTTTCATAATCAAAAACGGCCGTCGTAACGATAGAATCGTATTCTGTCATTACGATGGCCGCTTTATTTTTGGAAATAACTGTGTAAAACCTTGTCCTTTTTTATTTTGTTTACATTCCGCGTCACCTGCCGATAAAAAACCGGGAAATGTTGGCGAAAAATCAGATGGCCGCGATATCTTTGACGAAAAGGCGGCTTTTGCAGATGCGCCACCTCGTGGCAAATGGTGCGAATGAGTCCATTCGCGCTTTTGGGCTTCAGCCGCTTTGGTGTGTAGATATCAAGACCGATAATTTTTGTTTTGAGATTGATGTACCCTTTCACGAATCTGGTCGCGCTCTTGCTCCCCTGTCGCTTGATAAAGCGCAGTTGTAATTCCGGATGCGCCAAAATGGCGCAAACGCGAGCGAATAAAATTTTAACGAATTCTTCTTGGTTTATTATCATAACGAAAAGCCTGCCTAAAAGCAGGCTTCTATTATATTTCGTTTAAGGTAAATAGTTCAGGGCGTTGACCGGAATCCCGTTTAATCTGACTTCAAAGTGCAAATGCGGCCCTGTCGATAAGCGACCGGCGCCGGGCGTACCAGGTGTGCCGCCGGTAAAGCCGATTACCGATCCCCTAGCCACGTAATCATCTTCATCAACAAAAATTTTGCTTACATGACCGTAAACGGTGGATAGTCCATCGGCGTGAATTAACGCGATATAACTATATCCCATGCCCGCGTCCTTGGCTGTCAAAACGTAACCTTCGGCCGGCGCTTTGATCGGCGTGCCGTACTTCACGCGAATATCAATGGCCGGATGTTCAAAAATGTAACGGAACGGGTAGTCCGGGTCGTGAAAAACGGCCGTTAACGTGTTTTTCGGTACCGGCCAATCCAGCGAGCTGTCGGTCAGGGCTTGTTTTTGATTCTTCATTTGATCCAGCTTGGCGCGCATGGTTTTTTCGAGCGAAGCGATTTCTTTACTGATTGATTCTTGTTCTTGCTTGGTTTGCCAGTAAAGTTCGGTGAATTTTTGCTCGGACTTTTTCGTCTGCACGAGCAGGGTTTCTTTGTAGGTGTTTTCACCGATTTGCGCCACTTTCTCCATTTCCAAATCGTCTTTTAACTTGGAAAGCTCGGCATATTTGTCTTCAAGATGTTGTTTGTTCTCGACTAATAACTTTTTTTCGGATTTGATATTGCCAAGCGCCGATTGCAGGCCGATTTGCAGATCTTTGGTGTATTCGACTTCGTTGAAGTATTCGGAAATAGAATCGCGCAAAAGCAAGGCGTTAATCGGGTTGTTTGAGTCGGCCTGATAGATTTGGTGCAGAATATCAGATAAGGCGGTTTTTTCCGCACCAATCTTGTCTTCCGCCGCCAGGATTTTTAGCTCCGTATTGCGCACGATTATCTGGGTTTGTTCGATCTCAACTTGGGTTTCTTCAATGTCCAGCTTGGTTTTGGCGATTTTGTTTTCCAGAATTGAAAGTTGGTTTTTCAACGAGGCCGCCTCGGTTTGTTTGTCCCGAATATTTTTTTGATATATGGCCGCCTTGTCTTTGATCGTCTGAATCTGTTCCTGTTTGCTTGATATTTGTTTATTCAAGTCATCCACCGTTTCCGCTCGCGCGCTAAACGGAACAACGACCAAACAAGCCGCAAAATATGTGATCGCAATTTTTTCCGACAATTTATGCATATGGATTATTATATCACAAGTCAAGCCGAAAACAAAAAGTCCCGCTGATGGGACATTTTTGCTTTTTTATTGTTGACCAAGTTTGGTAATCGCGGCGCTGATTCTGGCTAATGATTTGTCCTTGCCGAGCGCGCCGGCGATTTCGTACGGATCAGGCGAATGATCCCTGCCTGACAGCGCATAACGCATGGGCCAGAGCACACCCCCCGTGTCGAGGCCGTTCTTTTCAATCAATTCAGTGATTGTTTTTTTGAGGTTGTCTTTTGAAAACTCTTCCTTCTTAATTTTATGCAAGAGTTTCTCCAGCAATTGCAAGTTGGTCAAGGTTGTCGCCTGATCCGATTTGCGCCAAATAAGATTTTTCGCGTCATAAGTCAACTCATTCGCAAAGAAAAATCCAACCGCTTCGACAATATCCGTTAGTTTTTTTACGCGCGGCTGTTCGAGGGCGAGAATGTCTTTGATGTAAGCCGGAGCCACTTTTTCACCGGTGCTGCTCACAACCACTTTGCCTTTGCTCAAGGTTAGGATTTTGGCATTGATCAAATATGGCACGCAAGCCTCATAGAATTCATCCGACGACATTTTGCGAATATACATACCGTTGATCCAGTCCAGTTTTTCTAAGTCAAAAACCGCGCCGGCCTTGTGGACGTTATCAAGTGTGAATTGGTGAATCAGTTCGTTCAATGTATAAATTTCTTGTTCTGTGCCCGCGTTCCAGCCGAGCAGGGCGATGAAGTTTATCAAAGCGTCTTTAAGGTAGCCTTTGTCGATGAAGTCTTTTACCGACACATCACCATCGCGCTTGCTTAGTTTCTTTTTTGTTTTGCTAAGCAATGTGGGCAGATGCGCGAATTGCGGCGCTTGCCACTCGAACGCGTCATACAGTAAAACGTGTTTCGGCGTGCTGGCGATCCATTCATCCCCGCGCATGACGTGGGTGATTTTCATGAAATGGTCGTCAACCACGTTGGCGAAATGATACGTGGGGAAGCCATCTGATTTGATCAGCACGTAGTCGTCCAAATCTTTCGTGTTAACCACGATCTCGCCGTGAATCATGTCTTTCACAATCACATTTTTATCTTCCGGCATTTTGAATCGAATGACGTATGGTGTGCCGGAGCGCATCATTGATTCCGCTTCCGCTTTAGTCAAGTCGCGGCAAAAATTATCGTATTTCGGCGCCAGTTTATTTTTCGATTGTTCTTCGCGCACTTTTTCTATGCGATCTTTGGTACAAAAGCACGGGTAGGCTTTACCTTTCTCGAGCAGAGTTTGAATTTGTTGTTTGTAAATATCAAGGCGCTCGGATTGGACATACGGACCGAACTCGCCGCGTTCCTTAACTTTATTATCCGTGGTTAAGTATGGGCCTTCGTCGCTCTCAATCCCCGCCCACTTCAGCGCCTGCAACAAATTTTCCACCGCGCCATGCACCAATCGCGTTTGATCGGTGTCTTCGATGCGGATCAAAAATTTGCCTTTGTTGTGTTTGGCGAAAAGATAATTATAAAGCATGGTGCGCAAATTGCCCACGTGAACAAAGCCGGTGGGGCTGGGGGCGATTCTGACTCGAACATTTGAGAAATTATCCATAAAAATGGTTAGGTTGTAGGAAGTAGGGAGTAGGTTGTAGGGAGTAGGAAAATATTGAGTACGTGAAATAAATTTATTTTGGGGTTTGTTTTCGGTCAGTCATGCGGTTAAGCATTTTCATAACTTCTTCTAGGAGTTGATCAACCTTACTAAAATCTAATGTTTTGCCGAATGGTAAGCGCTTGGCAATTTCAATTTGCGTTTCAAGCTCAGCGCCTGAAGCAAATGCTCGGACTAAAAATTGACGATAATCCTTAAGAGTGCTTCTTCTCTTGCCTTCCGCGATATTTGATGGAATTGAAATAGCTGATTTTCTGGTGTGCGCGGTAAGTCCGTATAATTCAAATCTTGGGTATAATTCCGTCACCGCGTAAACCGCTACTACCAGTTCCATCGCGCGTTGCCACACGATTAATTCTTTATACGAACCGGTCTGATTTTCGATTATGTGTTCCATATTAAACGTGTTTTATTCCTACTCCCTACTTCCTACCACCTACAACCTCTTCCCCATTATATATCAATTTAACCAAATTGTTAAGGGCTGGTGGACAAGGAATGTCAGTAAAAATTGACGGATTGTTACGTGTAATTTTAGACAAACTGTCATGGTGATAGGTTGCGCCTATTGACAAAATTTAAAAAGTGTGATATAATGCTGGGTCGTTGAAAACGCGAGAGAGTGTACGAGATTGCGTCGCAAAGCTCGCAATGACGCTTCGCTTAGTGGAGCGCGATGACAACTCGCTCCGCTCGTACGGTCGTATGCCACACATGTTTCTTACTCAAGTGCTCGGGAGTGTAATGTAAGTATCAACTTATTTATACTGCTGGGAATTTGAGTAGTGTTTCTTGACAACAAACAACTAACGAAGAGGTGAATCAATGAAGCGCGACAAGACAGCGGGCACGAGAAAAGCAAAGACGTCCAAGAAGGCAACCTCAACCAAGAAGGAGCAGCGCATGGATACGGCAAGCACGGCAGTTCTGGCGGACGAAGCGACTTCTGACTCGGCGGTCGAACCTGCCACCACGGTTGCGAAGATCGAGGTGGTGGGGAACTTCGAGGCGTTGATCGTGGCATACGGCTCCGTTGACACTGCGCTCGAGGCCTGCGAAAGCAAGGCCATGCAGGGCACAGTCGCCTTGTTCGAGGTCAACCCGGAGGAGGGTAAGTCCCCCCTCGCACTTATGTGGGGAGGGACGAAGGTCATCTTCTTCCCGAACGCGAAGGGAGCCAAGTGGCTCCTGTTCGGAAAGAAATCCTTCAGGGAGTACTGCGACTTCCTCAATGAGAGGAAGGCGCAGTTCATTCCCTTCGGAGACCTTGAGCACGCGCTCAAGGCCTACAAGGAGCGTACCGAGAAGAAGGCGCAGTTCGAGGCGGAGCGGTCGGCACGCATCGCGGCATACGCCGCGATGAACCTGATCGACGGGTCCACGTGGACCCACCTCGACGACATGGCTGCGGGCCAGTTGTCCGAGACCGTCAAGGCGATGGCACCGGCTGTCGGACAGAGGCATGACGTCATGGTTGGACAGCTTGCCACGGCGGGCGACCGCATCGGCGAGTTCGAGGTGGAGCTCTCGGCCGCACTCGCCGCCAAGGGAGAGGTCAAAGACTTCGAGGGGTACCGCGATGTTCTCGAGGCCGTAAAGGCGGCGAGGAAGCAGGCGGGCAAGGACAGCCCGTACGTGTTGAGTCTTTCGCTCATGGTCGTCAGCCGCCGTACGGGAAAATACGGGATGCTGGTCATGCATCCCGACGTTAAGGCGTTTGCAGCCGAGTTCGAGCGGCAGTGGGCCGCCGAGCAGGCCGCGAAGCGCGATCGCTTCGAGTCGAATCCCCGTAACAAGGGGAGGACATTCGAGGCGTGGAAGGCTCCCCGTCTGATGGAGGTAGACCCGGCCTTCGGACTCATCAACCACAAGCTTTTCTTCGCGCCGAGCAACGCCGCCTATGCGGCGAAGAAGGCGGCGGAGAAGGCGGCGGCGGCGGAAAAGGCCGCAGCGGAGGAAAAGGCCGCGGCGGAGGAGAGGGCAAAGAAGAATCAGGCTCTCACCTTCAACCTCGGTCGGCTGCTTCAGGCGGCCACCGATGACGTCGATGGCATCATCGGCGCCGGCAAGGGTCGGCGTGGTCGTCGCGAGAGGGGCGATCGTCGCCACACCCGCTAGTAGTTCTTTCATCCTACCATTCGGGGCGGTTCTGCCCCATCCAAACCAATCGATTCTACATCGGAGCCGGCTCACGGAGCTGGCTCCTTTTCTTTTAGAAGCGCTACAAGATTACAAGATATTTTACAGATATACAGATTAGGCCAATACAATTGGTCATTCTTTGTGATTATCTTGTATATCTCGTAAAGTATCTTGTAATCTTGTAGCCCCAACCTCTCAACTTGACTTCCCTATCCATTTGCATATAATTGAAATATAAGCTGTTCTTTTTACCGGCACAATGCCGGAGTATGCGGTGGAGGCTGTAATGATCAAAACAGGAACAGGAGGAAATGAACATGCGGATTTGGTGGTTCCGGTAAACGAGTCGTTCATGGTGATGTTCTTAAGCGGTCGATTGGAAATCATAATGGTTTCCGGCACGGCGACATGTTTTTGTCAAAGCGATTTTGAGAAGAGGCGTCAGATTATCCTCGTGGTGCCGGCGCGGGACGCGTCCCGGGTTCCTGATGTAAATGATTTGATTCGAGCGTTTCCGCGGCTGTCGGCCGGCCGGCGCTTGCACGAAGTGCGCGACATACCAATTCCCTATCAAGATTTGCTTCGGCTTACGGGCGTACACATCGAAAACATCATGCTCCCTGATCGAGAGCTGATCGTTCTTTATGCCAATCGAGAGCCGGCTCATTCCGTCAAGTTTACCGAGCAAATATTGGTCGGCATCCAGCTGAAGGCGGATGCGCTCGATGAAATGTTGTGGCCAAAAGAACCGGAAGACTATTATATTGTCGGCCATGAAACATTTTCAAAGAGCGGCGTTCACAATTTGCTCTTGCTGGTCAAGGGCGGCAAAGAAGTCGTTTTCTCTCCGACGCTGACGATTCAGGCGGAATTGGGCGATCGCGGATTCAGAGTTTGGGATCGTACGCTTCAGCCAGCAGAAATTCATTAGCCAAACGAAAGCGAACACTTCATAGTGCTCGCTTTTAAAATGTAGGGGCACAAAATTTTGTGCCGCTACATTTTTTGGGGTTTGCCTAAAATCACAGATACTTGAGCAGAACTTGCGCGAATTTTTGCCGATCTCGGTGCAGATAAGTTAAAAGTTCATCTTTGTTAACCCATTTCACTTCCTCCGCTTCCTCACTGTTCGCCACATCAACATCTTTTTCATTGCCCACGAACTCGATTAATACCGCGGTTTGGCTCTGGCCTTTGTAGCCGATTAACAACTGCGAATAGCGCGGCGGCACGTACTCGTTCTTTTCCGACAAAACAGTGGTGGCGCCAAAGGCGCTGATCGGCGCGCCGATTTCTTCGGACGCTTCGCGCTTGGCCGCCTCGGCGACTGACTCCCATTTCTCCACGCCACCCTGCGGAAACTGCCAGTGGTTGGCAAAGCGTTTATTTCGTTGAATTAAAATCTTTCCTTCGCGATTGCGGATAACGGCCAGCGCATTGACGCGCAGTTCGTTTTTGATGCGCGTGTTCCAACGGTGGCAAGCCAACAAGAAATCGGCCGTGGCGTGTTTGATTCGTTCCAGCCGTTTCGGTTCCTGATATAGTCGGTAAAGCCACTCAATACCAAGCTCGCGCATAATTTTCGGCGCGCGTTTTATTTTACCAGTAAGAAAATCAAACGACCCGCCTACGCCAATCGCCACCTTCACGTTGGACAGCAATTTGATGTATTTATTTATCCACAACTCTTGCGTTGGCGCGCCGAGACAAACAAAGAGAATTTGAGGATCAAAGTCGTTAATGGTGTTTAAAAGTTTGTCGCAATTTTCAAAGTCACTTGATTTCATGATTCCGACCTTGCATTTCACGTTTGGATATTTATCTTTCATCAGATCCGTGATGTTGTTCGGTGTGGACAATGAGTCTTCGCGCAAAACCACGAACACTTTCAAGCCGCTCGAACCGAGCTTTTCCAAAATCTGCGGCGTCAAATCAGAGCCGGCCACGCGATTTTCCAGGTCTTGCCCCAGAATAAGTGCCCCAAGCTTCAGCCCGAATCCGTCCGGCGCGTTGATGTCGGCCGTGTTTAAAACATGGCGATAAAAATCATCGTTTTCCGCCCGCAAACAGATCTCCGGATTGGGCGTGTAAATCTTCATCTGGCTCTCGGTGTTTAACTGCGCTTCGATGCGGCTCAAAATATAATCCATGGGTCGATCATCGATTTTGACGCCGAGAAGAATCACCTTGTGTTGAAATTCAAGGGGAGCGTTCATAAAGCTAATGTTGATTATTCTGATTTTTTATCTATCTCCACAACTTGAACAATATCATGATTTTTGGTAAAATGAAAGTATGAAGGAAGCGCTACTTTATCGCAAAGAAAAGAACAAAATCGTGCAGTGTGAAGCTTGCGCGCATTTTTGCGTAATTCCGAATGGCGGCGTCGGTGTTTGTCAAGTGCGCAAAAATCAGGGCGGCGCGCTTTATAGCCTTGTTTATGGCAAAGTGGTGGCGCAACATATTGACCCGATTGAAAAAAAACCGCTGTATCATTTTTTGCCGGGAACGACTACCTATTCCATCGCCACGGTTGGTTGCAATTTTAAGTGTAAGCATTGTCAAAACGCGGACATTGCGCAATTCAAAAGTTTCAACGATTCCGACGATTGGATCCCGGGCGTTTCAATCGAGCCGGCGGAAATTGTGCTCGCGGCGCAAGAAGCCGGTTGCCCCAGTATTTCATACACTTATACGGAACCGACAGTGTTCGTGGAGTTTGCCTTGGATGTGATGAAGCTGGCCGGGGCGGCCGGCTTGAAAAATATTTGGGTAACGAACGGCTACTTTTCCGAAAAGACGTTTGCATTGATCAAGCCGTATCTTGATGCGGTGAATATCGATTTAAAATTTTATACTGATTTGTCGTATCGGAAGATTTGCGGTGCACGGCTTCAGCCCGTCTTGGATAATATCAGGCGTTGTTATGATGCCAACCTTCATGTGGAAGTGACCACGCTTCTGATTCCCGACCTGAACGATTCGGATTTTGAATTGGAACGACTGGCTGATTTTTTGAATGGTATTTCATCGGAGATGGTGTGGCACCTGTCCGCCTTCCATCCGGCGCACCAGTTAACCGCTCTCTCTCCTACGCCACTTGCCAGTCTAAATCGGGCAAAAAAGATTGGTCTTGCCGCCGGATTGAAATATGTTTATTTAGGCAATATTTGAAGTCTTGACGCGTTCAAAATAGCTGGTATAATGCGTTTAGCACTCGCGCCGCCAGACTGCTAATTGAGTTATGCGCCTCTCTTGTCTTTTGAAATCTTAAATCAGAAATCTGAAATCTCAAAAGCCCTATAGCAAGGTTCCGATCGCCTAGGCATTTACGATTTCAGATTTAAGATTTATGATTTAAGCCACAAATTATGGATATCCGCAAATTCACCACCAACTCCCAAGAGGCCCTGCAAGAAGCGCAAGCGCTGGCGTTCGAATACAAGCACGCGCAGATTGACACCCTTCATCTTCTTTCAGCGTTGCTTCAACAAGACGAGAGCATTGTTCTTACCGTTCTCAAAAAAATGGAAGTGCCGGTGGAACAAGTTCTGGCTCAGGTGGCTTCGGCCATGCGCCGGTTGCCAAAGGGCAATCTTGGTCTCGATGCGCAACATGTGGCCGTCACGCCGCAGATGAATTATTGTTTGGTTAATTCCGAGAAAGAAGCGAAAAAAATGGGCGACGAATTTGTCAGCACCGAACATTTGCTTTTGTCGCTGATCAAAGTGGATTCGATTGCCTCTGACATTTTAAAAATGTTCAGCGTGACACACGAAACAGTGATGAAAATTTTGGCTGATGTGCGTGGCAGCCAAAAAGTTGATTCGCCTGACCCCGAGAACAAGATTCAAGTGTTGGAAAAGTTCACCACCAACCTGACGCAAATGGCGCGTGAAGAAAAGTTGGATCCGATTATCGGTCGCGATGAGGAGATTCGGCGCGTGCTCCAAGTCATTTCGCGGCGGACAAAAAACAATCCGATTCTGATCGGCGAGCCGGGCGTGGGTAAGACGGCCATTGCCGAGGGATTGGCTCAGCGAATCGTGTCGGGCGATGTACCGGAGAATTTGAAAAACAAAGATGTTTTAAGTTTGGACATCGGTTCCATCGTGGCCGGATCAAAGTTTCGCGGTGAATTTGAAGAGCGAATGAAAGCGATTTTGCATGAGATTCGAAAAAACAAGGATAAATACATCATCTTTATCGATGAATTACATACGATTGTCGGCGCCGGTTCGATCGAGGGAAGTTTGGATGCGTCGAACATGCTGAAGCCGGCCTTGGCGCGCGGAGAATTGCATTGCATCGGCGCGACAACAATTAAGGAGTATCAAAAATACGTTGAAAAGGACGCGGCGCTAGAACGCCGCTTTCAACCGGTTTTAATCCCTGAGCCGAATTTGGAAGACACCATTTCTATTCTGCGCGGTATCAAGGAAAAATACGAAGTGCATCATGGCGTGCGTATCACGGACGATGCGATCGTGGCCGCGGCCAAGCTGTCGCAAAAATATATTACTGATCGTTTTTTGCCGGACAAGGCGATCGATCTCGTGGACGAAGCGACGGCGGCGCTGCGCATTGAGTTGAACAGCATGCCGGCCGAGTTGGACCAATTAAAACATCGCATTCGCCAACTGGAAATCGAGAAACAGGCCATCGCCCGAGAAAAAACCGAGGGTACAAAACAAAAATTGAAAAACCTGGAAAGAGAGCTGGCCGAATTGAAAGAAAAAGCGCACGGCATTGAAATTCATTGGAAAAAAGAGAAAGAATTGATCGGCGAAATTCAGGAAGCAAAAAAAGAGATCGACAAATTTCGCCAAGAGGCTGAAATTTTCGAACGCAAAGCGGAATATGAACGCGTGGCGGAAATTCGTTACGGCAAGATCCCGGAGCATGAAAAAGCGATCAAGGAATTGCAAACACGTTTACGCAAAACACAAAGCGGTCCGGGCGGTCGGAAAATTTTAAAAGAAGAAGTAACGGTCGAAGACATTGCCGGCGTGGTGGCGCGTTGGACCGGCATTCCGGTATCAAAGATGTTGCAAAGCGAAATTGAAAAGCTAGCGCACGCGGAGACCGAGCTTGGCCGCCGCGTTATCGGCCAAAAACGAGCCATCGCGTCGGTGGCGAATGCATTACGTCGTTCGCGCGCCGGGTTGTCCGAAGAAAATCGGCCGATCGGATCCTTTTTGTTCCTCGGCCCGACCGGCGTGGGAAAAACCGAGCTGGCCAAATCTTTGGCTGAATTCATGTTCAACAGCGAAGATGCGATTGTGCGCGTGGATATGTCGGAGTACATGGAAAAGCACACGGTTTCTAAATTGATCGGCTCCCCTCCCGGTTATGTTGGCTATGATGAAGGCGGACAATTGACTGAACGCATCCGCCGCCGTCCGTATTCTGTTGTTTTGTTTGATGAAATTGAAAAGGCGCATCCGGAAGTGTTTCACACGCTGCTCCAAATACTTGACGATGGCCGGTTGACGGACGCCAAAGGGCGCGTGGTTAATTTCAAAAACACGATCATCATCATGACATCGAATATCGGCTCGGACACGATTTTGGATTCTTTGACCAAGCGCGATCTCGGCTTTGGCAACAAGGAGGCATCGTTGATTGAGAGCGTGGACAAGAAGATTATGAGCCGGCTGAAAGAGCACTTCAAACCGGAATTTCTCAATCGTATCGATGAAATAATTATTTTCGATGCGTTGACGCGTGATGACATCAGGCAAATCGTTGACTTGCAACTGGAGCGGGTGGTCAAGCGATTGGTGGAAAAGGAAATCGTGATCAGGTTTGGCGATTCGGTAAAGCAAATGTTGGCCGAACAAGGTTATGATCCGCAATTTGGCGCGCGGCCGCTCAAACGATTGATTCAAAGTAAGATTTTGGATCTTCTGGCCTTGAAAATTATTGAAGGCAAAGTAAAAGAAAAAATCAATATTGAGTTCAAAAACAAAGAGATCGTATTTAACGAAAAATGAAAATAAAAAATTTTCAAATTTGGCTTGTTTTGGTTTTGACATTGGTTTTGTTATTCCCGAAAGGTGGTGTGTTGGCGGCGGAGTTTGATAACGGGTATATCATTTCCGATAATGATTTAACCGATGCCGACGCCATGTCGCTGGGAGAGATTAAAAGTTTTTTGAACAAGATGAACAGCACGTTGCAAAATTACTTCGCGGCCGACAGAGCGGGCATCGTTAGAGAGGCGGCGGAAATCATTTGGCGCGCATCGTTGAACAACAGTATTAATCCTAAGTTTTTATTGGCTTTGATCCAGCGCGAGCAAAGCTTGATCGAGGATCAAACGCCGACGCAAAAACAGTATGACTGGGCGTGCGGCTATGGCGTGTGCGATGCCTGCGATCCGGACGATCCTGCGCTGGACAAGTTTCAAGGCTTTGGCAAGCAAGTGGAAGGCGCGGCCGAGAGTAATCGCTGGTATATCGAAAATGCGTATAATGGTTGGTTGAAACGGCCTGGAAAAACTTATAAAATCGACAATAAGGACGTGACGATCAAAAATCAAGCCACGGCCAACTTGTACAACTACACGCCGCATATAAAGGGTAATCATAACTTTTGGTTGATTTGGCAGGAATGGTTTACCCAAAATTATCCGGATGGTTCATTGCTTCAGGCGCAGGGTGAAAAGGGCGTTTGGCTGATAAAAGGTGGCCAGCGCCGACCGTTTCAGTCCAAAGGTGCGCTCATGTCGCGTTATAATATAAAAAATATAATTAGTGTCAGCAAAGCGGAGCTGGATAAATATGAAATCGGCGCGTCAATTAAATTCCCCAACTATTCCTTGTTAATAACGCCAGCGGAAAAAGTTTATTTGTTGGATGGCGACGCGTTAAGGTTGATCGAGTCGAAGGAGGTGGCGCGTGCCATCGGTTTCAACCCGGAAGAGTATCAACAAATTGACACGGAAGACGTGTTAAATTATGAATTCGGCGAGCCAATCACTTTGGCCAGCGCCTACCCGCTCGGCGTGTTGCTCCAGAACAATAAAACCGGCGCGGTATTTTTCGTGCGTGAAGGCAAAAAATATCCGGTCATGAGCAAGGATATATTACAAGTTAATTTTCCAAAGCAAAAAATCATGGCCGTTAAACCGGAAGAGCTGGATCAATATGTCGACGCCGAGCCCGTAAAAATTCGTGAAGGTGAACTGGTCAAAATTGACGGTCAGTCGGCTGTTTACGCGGTTTCGGACGGCAAAATTCGGCCGTTTGTGACCGGTATGGTGTTTGAAAAGCTAGGATACAAGTGGGAAAATGTCAGAACGGTTCATTGGAAAAGTTTATCCAACCTTTATTTGGGAGCGGATATCGATTTGAAGTAAAATTATTCTAATTACTCTAATTATTCTAAAAAAATCCCAATGAACAAACCCTAAGTTCCAAAATAAAATTGAAAGTGCAGTTTCGAATTTGATTATTTTCGTTATGGCGATTCTTTCGGAATTTGGTCATTGCGATTTTGGGTATTATTTAGGTTAATTAGGTCAATTAGAATAATCAGGTCAATTTTTATGCTTGTTTTCGCCGCCATCGTCCCCCATCCGCCGATTCTCATTCCCCAGATCGGCAAAGATAATTTAAAAAAACTAAAAAAAACAGTCGCTGCTTTTAATTTGCTCGAAGAAGATTTGAATGCGGCCAGACCGGATGTGATTGTGGTCATTTCTCCACACGGCGAGGTTAATTTTGACGCCTTTACCATTAATACCAATCAATCATATAGTGCTTCGTTTGAAAATTTCGGTGATTTTTCTACCCGTTTGCGCTTCAACGCCGACCTCGGTTTTATCAACGCGCTGAAAGGTAAAAACGAAACAAAGCTGCCGATTCAGTTGGTGTCCGAGCTTAAGCTCGACCATGGCGCGGCGGTGCCGCTGTTTTACTTGACCCGTAAGAATAATAAACGTCGTATCGTTCCGATTACTTATTCAATGCTGAATTACCAAAAGCATATTGATTTTGGTGTGGCGTTAAAGGAAGCGATATTCGGTTCAGACAAAAGAATCGCGATCATCGCCTCGGGCGACTTGTCGCACCGCTTGTCTTTTCAGTCGCCGGCTGGCTTTTCACCGCGCGCCAAAGAGTTCGACAAAAAATTGATTCAGCTCCTAAAAAAGAAAAGCGTTGATGGCGTCGTCGGCCTTGATCCAGAGCTGATCGAAAACGCCGGAGAATGCGGTTTGCGTTCGTTTTTGATTTTGCTGGGTGCGATCCAAAAAATGAATTATGAGTTTGAAGTGTTGAGTTATGAAGCGCCATTCGGCGTGGGCTATTTGGTGGGAGAAATGAAATTTACTTGAACAGCTATGATCGTGGCGCAAGTCGTTCCAATAAAAAAAATGCCGCGGGGCATGAATTTTTTCGATTACTATATTCCCGCGACACTGGCCGGCCAAATCAGGCCCGGCGTTTTTGTGAAAATTCCGTTCAAAAAGCAAACGCTGATCGGCATTGTTCACTCGCTGAAAGATAAAACGGAATTTGCCGGCGCCAAAGAAATTATTGGCGTAGCGGAAGAGTATGGCGAGTTGTCGGAAACGCAATTTGCATTAATGCTTTGGTTCGCGCGATACTATTACTATTCTTTCGGCAGCACGGCCGATCTCATGTTCCCTGCGCCGCTCAAACGGCGCGGGAACATCAGGGCGGAGGTGCCAAAAACATCTTTTCCGAACTTCATCAAGCCTGACCACTCGGCCGCCACGCTCGCGGCGCGCGTTTTTAATGAAAAAAACAAAAAATATTTACTTTTTCCGTATGATCAATCAAAGAAAAACGGTTTTTTTGTTTCTCTTTGCGAAACCGCTTTTAAAAAACAGGAAACGCTTTTGATTTTATTTCCGCAAGTGGCGAAAGTCGAAGCGTTTTTCCACTGTTTGCCGCAATCAGTCCGTGCCGCCACGATAATTTTTACCGCCGATGCTCAAGCGGCCAAGGCTAAGCATTGGCGCGATTGGCAAGCCGTTCGCAGCGGTGAAAAGCGCGTAATCCTTGGCACACGTTCAGCCGTGTTCGCTCCCCTGCCAGCGCGTTCTCTCGTGGTGGTGGATGACGCGCATTCCGATGATTACAAGCAGTGGGATCAAAATCCGCGGTATGAAGTGATCAATGTGGCGCGGCAATTGTGCGAATTGAATAATGGAAAAATCATTTTGAGCAGTGTTTGTCCGCGTGTGGAGGATGCGGCAATGGCTCAAGCGGAAAAATATTTATCGATTACCATGCCGGCATTAGGCGTGACTGACATAAAAATTGTAGATATTCGTCTAAATAAGGATTTTTCATTGCCCTATGTCAGTGTGGCGTTAATCGATGGTTTGCGCGAGTTGGAAAATAACGGCCGACGCGGCTTGATTATCGTCAATAAAAAAGGCGAATATGGCTATTTGGTTTGTGCGGATTGTGGTCATGAAGCACTTTGTCCGCAATGCGAGTTGCCATTTAGTGTTAGTGGTTCCGAGCTGATTTGTTTTCGTTGCAAACTGAAACAAGACATGTCGCTCGTTTGCCCCGAGTGTCACGGTGCCAATCTCCGCAAACTTGGAACAGGCATCGAACAAATTAAGAAACAGTTGTCGTCATTAACAAGGGCGGAACTGATCGTTTCCACCGGGCAGAATTTGGCGGATAGTGATTTCGACGCGCTTGGTTTATTGGCGTTTGTTTATGTCGATAGCTTGGTTTTTTTGGCTGATTTTAACGCTAACGCAAGGCTGAATTCCTTCTTGAGTGAAATTATTTATCGCGCTCGTTCCGTCAGTCCCGATTTACAGATGCTTTTACAAACCGCTTTTCCGGAAAATACGGCCATTGCCGGATTGCGTCAAAGTTATGGCGAATTTTTTAAAACGGAAATGGCTTCACGTAAAATGTTTGATTATCCGCCGCACGCGACGTTGATCAAGCTTTTTTATGAACATCACGACGCCAAGGTTTGCGTCACGGAGGCGAATCGCCTGCACGCGGCGTTGTTGGATAAAATCGAAACAGTCGGCGGAAGATTATCCGCACCATTCTGGTATTATGCCAAAAAAGTGCGCTATCGCTATCGACAACAAATGGCGCTGTTCTTGCAGAATTTATCTTTGCAAGCGGAGAACGAACTCATGGCCAACGTGCCTGAATATTGGACTAT
>Ga0156693_138_pt2 | contig 21426 bp, 25 predicted proteins | sample RifOxyC2_FD_112023 | JGI IMG/M metagenome (GOLD analysis project Ga0156693, IMG submission 112023) | Candidatus Falkowbacteria bacterium RIFOXYC2_FULL_48_21 | reverse complement strand
AATTGGCGGGTGGTGGCACTCCTATCGTCGTGATATTATACCACCCGCCAACTTCGGCTATGCAGGAACGTTAGCTGAAATATTTTTTTGTCTTTTTGTGGTAATTTAAAGTTTTGTGATTTGAATAGGGACAGAAAATTTGATTTTTTATTTATTTAAAGAGGGGTAAAAGGTGTTTTCTCTGCTACACTCCGAAAATGATTTATTTTAAAAATAATGAGAATTGTAACATATCTTAACACAACAGAAGAAGAAATTTTTGCCAAAAAATTTAACATTGTTGTTGGCATAAGTCTTGGAAATAAAGATTTTAAGCGAGAGCTGGTTCGTAGTTATTTATTATGGGCGATAGAAAATACAAAAGAAAAAGTACTTGTTTTGATTCCAGATAAAATTCATTCAGTGAATTACGAAATAAAAAATGGCTACAAAAAAGAACGTGCTTGCAAATTATCAGCCCGCGAGGGTAAAAAAGTTGAAGAAATGGTAAAAGATATTTTAGATGAGTTTACACCTGAAAAACGCTCTATTGTTCAATATCAAAATGGGAACAAATTGAAACGGATGAATATAAACGAATGGTCTCAATTTTCTATGACGAGTTTAAAAATAATGCGGAGTTTAATAATGAAATAATAGGAATAGTAAAAGAGAGTATAAAATCAGACAAACTGAATGAGATTGATTATGAGAGGCTGGCTATTTATGTGTTAGAAGAACTGCCGTTTTTAATTTGTGGAGTTGAAAGCGATGACATAGTTTATGGCTTGCAACCATATCCAGGAATTTCCAAGATTGATTATTTGACCGTAGATTTACAAGATGGCTTGCGATTTCCAGATATTACTCATAAATTGAGAATAAAGAATAAATTACGCCACATTGAAGCATACATATAATAAGGAGTTTTTGATTTTGGGCATTCTGATTAGTCCTGGATATACTGAACTGGTAGGCACATGGGAAATTAATTCTTGATATTCCGGATTTACAGCAGTTATGCTATTGTGAATCCAAAATATCAACCATCAATCCTATGACTAATGCAAGGCCTAAAACAGTCAATGTCGGAACTAAGAAAAAAAGCTATACCCCGCAGTTCAAGCTCGACCGCGCCTTGGATGCCCTGCGTGACAACGGCAACATCTCGGAAATAGCCAGGAAGTATGCTCTGAATGCAAACCTCCTTTACCTCTGGCGCGATCAGCTTATAGAGCGCGGTCCTCAGGTTTTCGAGACTGCACCCGATCAAATTGTAAACGAATTAAAAACCAAAGTTGTCAGACTGGAGCAACTGCTAGGCAAGAAGGAAGTGGAGCTGTGCCTCCTAAAAAATTTTTCAGATTTTTACTCGTCCCGAAGCACGCCAGCGTAGAATTCGCCAGGATGCAAGTCGCCTCCGGCGCATTCAGCATCAGTCGCATCTGCCGGCTTTGCGGATTGTCCAAGAATACCTACTATCATCACAAGCATCCGGACGAACGGTTTGCCGACAAATTCGAGCATATTAAAACGCAAGTTAAAAAGATAATTGTTAAAAACGGCGCATACGGAGTGACGCGGATAAAGCAAGCACTCTCGGATAAATACAAGATAGAAATCGGCCGCGATGCCCTCGGTAGGCTGTTAAAACTGTGGCGCCTGGGATTACCAAGAAAGCTACGCACTTCAAAAAAGAGCGTTGTCAAGGAAATTCTGGAAGCCTTGGCCGACCGGGTCAACTTATTAATCAGGACCAAAATCACCGCGCCGTTCCAGGCTGTAACTTCCGACATCACAGAAATTATCTACGATCAAGGCAAAAGTAAGGCCTACCTGGCAGTTCACAAAGATGTTTTCGGACAGCTGGTATATGGCTACGAAGTCGGTGAAACCATGGAGGCTAAGCTGGTAATCGGTTCGTTCCGAAAGGCGACAGCAGCCATCAAGAAACTTATCGAAAAATTGCCGGATGAATTATTAAGCCATCAGGATCAGGGGTCACAATTTACAAGCTATGAATATGTCGAAGAAGTTTTAAAGAACAAGATTATTCTGTCATATTCAACGCCGGGTACGCCTACGGAAAATCCCGGGCAAGAATCGTTCTTCGGCCGACTAAAGGATGAGTGCAAGAATGAATTTTTGGAGATGGAGACATTCGAAAAACTGAAAAAACTGATTGCCAAAAAAATCCGCTATTACAACAACGAACGACTTCACACCAGTATCAACCTACAATCACCAAAGAGATTTACTCTAAGTTTTATTCAAAACTTTCCCAAATAATTTGCCGAATAACGGTTCAGTATTTTCAGGGCTTGACAAACCAATCCAACATTGACCAAGCGTTTTTTCTTTTGGCTTTCAAATTTATTTAATAGATTAGCGACACGATGATAATGAAATATAAAATAGTATTCTATAACTTCAGAACATTCACACATTTGATTAAACGAAAAAATCTTATCTCCTCATTCTCAATTTAGTAAACAGCCATAAAAACCATGTATTTTAGCCAAAAATCCACCTCTTGACATTGCTATACCAGTGTAGTAGTATAGTAAATAGTATTACTGTACTACTCAACTAACATACAAAATTATATCTACGATATAATCTCATTCGCTCGGAAATAATCAAACACATTTGATTATTTCTCTTACTCATTTAGATTATGGAGGAAATACTTAAATACTTACAAAACCAGTTTGTCCAAGCACCTTTTCGCTTGCGAACCTATGTACAAGACGAACGAGGTAAAAAATACCCCCAAAGAGATATCTACCCCCAAATTGATAAATACTTGAGGGATTTTTTGCATAACCATGAAGCCCATGATCGGTGGGTCATTATCCCCGGCCTTCGTGGCGTTGGTAAAACCACTATACTAGCACAGCTCTTTCTAAATCATTATCAAGAAGTTGGTCAACAAAGAATGCTGTACATTTCACTTGACGAAGTGGTAAATGTTTTGGGCTCTTCCCTCAAAGATGTATTGGCGGCTTATGAAAGAATACTTGGTGAAAGTTTTGAAAAATTGACTAAACCATTATTTATCTTTATTGATGAAGCACAATATGACCCAAAATGGGCGTCAGTGCTAAAATCTGTTTACGACAGATCAAACAAAGTTTTTGTTGTTTGCAGTGGCTCGTCGGCAGTTTCTTTACAAACAAACCCCGATGTAATTCGCCGAGCAATTTTTGAAAAATTATTTCCGACTAGTTTTTGTGAATTTTTAATGATCAAGGAGGATAAATATCCAGTTACTAATTTACAAAAAAATATTAAGGATGCTATATTTTCTTCGGAATCAGCAACTGAAACATACCAAAAATTAAAAGCTTTTGAACCGGCCGTCTTGAGTTTTTGGTCTCAGGTTGATCAACACTATGTTGATGAATATCTTAAAATTGGCACACTCCCCTTTGCGATTAGAATTAAGGACGAATCCAGAGTTTACCAAACCATCACTTTGTTGCTGGATAAAGTAATTAACCAAGATGTCCAGAGCCTTGGCAGATTTGACTCACAAACTATCAGTCATATTAAAAGAGTTCTTTTTTTATTGGCCGAATCAGAGGTATCGAGCGTACAAAATCTCGCTAAGACATTGGAAACTAGTGTTACTACCATCTCCAACATTTTGGAAGTGTTGGAGCAGGCGGAATTATTAATCAGAGTGATGCCGTATGGCTCTAATTCAAAAAAAGTTAGAAAGCCATCAAAATACCAATTTATGTCATCGGCCATGCGATCGGCCTTTTTATCGGTGGCTGGTAACCCTCAAATATTTGCTCAACAAAAAGGTAGATTAATGGAAGATATTGTGGCCATGACTTTATACCGTGAATTTGTTACCAATAGCCGTGGCGCTCTAAATTGTGATAGCTCCCAAGGCAGTGCTGACTTTATTCTCACTATCGCGGAGAAAAATATCATCCCCATCGAAGTTGGCATGGGTGAAAAATTGGGCAGACAAGTTAGGAATACAATGAAAAAGGTGCGATCGGCCAAATATGGTATTGTGATATGTAATAATGAACTAACATTGTTAGAAGATTCCAATATTGTAAAAGTTCCTTTGAATTATTTCTTGTTGCTATAAAGCGAACGAAATGGCTACATGGACCATTCACCCCTTTTGTTCCCCTCTGTCCCCTTCCGCCATAGTGATTGACGCCCCCCCCCCTGCCCCCGTGAATGACGAGCGAAAAAAACAAAAAGTGTAAAAATTTTACAACGCCTAACAGCCGATATGCTGTTCAAGAAAAAGAGTGTAAAATATTTTCAGCGGATACTCTTTTTCTTTCTCCCATATTTCGCACATATTTAATTTGGTTCTTCAGACTATTCTGTGGGTAAACTGGATTAAATGGGATTTGTGCGGTAATCTGGAAGTATATGATAAACACACAAACGCTATCTAATCATTATGAGCAAATGCTCAACTTGACAAAGCCGTGGACAGTATCAGCCGTGGACTTGGACACTGTTAATTTGCGATTGACAATCAGGGTCGGCACCATACAGGGGGAAAAGTTACCGTGTCCGACATGCGGACGACCATGCTCCATGGAAGATCATAGAGAAGAACGCGCTTGGCGGCATCTCGACACCATGCAATTCGAGACTGGCATCGTCTGCCGTACGCCAAGAATTTCATGTCCGGAACATGGCATTCTGTCAGCCGATGTGCCTTGGGCGGGAGCATACTCAAGATTTACCGAGCTTTTTGAACGTTTTGCCATTGACGTACTGAAAGCCGCGCAAAGCGTCAAGGCCGCTGCTGGAATACTACGCTTGTCATGGGATCAGATCCATGAAATACGAAAACGAGCGGTTGAGCGAGGACTGGCAAGACGCAAAGATGAGACAATCAAGCACTTGGGCATTGATGAAAAAAACTTTCTCAAAGGACATTCCTACGTGTCGTTAATTACTGATTTGGATCAAGGACGCGTGCTGGACTTAGCTCCGGATCGCGATGAAGCGGGGGCTCAATCTTTACTTAACTCGGCGCTGTCTGCTAGCCAAAAAGAAAGCGTCGAAGCGGTGGCCATGGATATGTGGCCGGCGTTCATGAAAGCAACAACGGACAGCATTCCGAAGGCAACGATCGTTCACGATAAGTATCACGTTGCAACGTACTTGGGAAAAGCGGTTGACATGGTAAGACGCAAAGAAAACAGCCACATGATCAAAGATGGTATAAACACGCTCAAAGGAACAAAGTATCTCTGGCTGACCAATCCCGATATTTGGAGCGACAAGGACAAAGCATCATTCCGACAGCTGGCCATCGATGAATTGAAAGTCGGACGAGCATGGGCATTGAAAGAACTATTCAAACATTTCTGGAATTACCGTTACGTTGGCGCGGCGGAAACATTTTTTCGCAGATGGTATTTCCGAGCCACGCATTCGAGGCTCAAACCGATGATTGATACAGCCAAAACATTGAAACGTCATCTTTGCGGAATACTGGCTTACTTGAAACATCGCATCACAAATGCCGTCACGGAAGGCCTTAATTCTAAAATCCAAATTATTAAGTCAAACGCAAGCGGTTTCAGAAACTTTCAGAATTACCGTGCGGCCATCCTGTTTCACTGCGGCAAGCTTAGTCTCTACCCATAACTTTGTCTGAAGAACCATAATAATATTGAGGAATTTAAAATACCAGAGACAGAAAACCAACCTATTGCTACTGGCGGGAACTATATGACAGGTGAAACCGATTATTCAGAAAAAAATATGTTGATAGAGCGCTTTTCCTAATGAAGGTTGATTCAATTTTGTCTTTTTTTATCTCGCTTCCCCAGACAAAAAAATCGGATTTGATGCAAGCTAAAACTTTTTACTCACCCCCTCACTCTAAAAATGACGAAATTATAACAAAAATCATTAAAAACTTGCGATTTTATCAATCTTCTACTATAATAACCTCATTATGAAAGATACCAAACTCAAACAACTTTTGATCAGCATGAAGGCTGCTAAAAAATACATCGGCTCACTCTCCTCCACACAAAAATCCGCTCTCGAAAAGGGCTGGGATGTTGAGCATGCCTATTATTCTAGCGCTCTCGAAGGCAGCAACTTGGATAGAAAAGAGTTTGAAGAACTGGCGATGAAGGTATCTTAAAAACGATTTTATGAGTAATCGTCCGCAAACCGAAGAAGAATTGCAGAAACGAGAGGCGGTTGGAGTAATCCGCGCCTCTCGTTTTATAAGAAGATACGCCCGCTCCCACAAGGCCATTTCGATGGTTACTATTTGTGCAATTCACAGAGAAATCTTTAAAGAGGCGTGGCCGGAGATTGCTGGGAGATATCGAGATGAAAATCTAAAAATCACATGTTCCAAGCATTTACCGCCACACCATTCCGAAGTCGCGTCCCTGATGCTACAAAAAGATGCGGAGCTGCAGGAAAAACTTAAAACGCTGAAAACTGTCGCGGGTATTATTAACGATAAGAATAGCGAAGAAGCTGAACTGATTGCGGCGTTCGACTCCATAATACGCATTGCGGCATGGCTACATCACGCTATCACTTTTATACATCCGTTTCGCGAGGGTAATGGCCGCACCGCTCGTCTTTCCGCAAACCTTATCTTGGAGCGTTATGGCATGGTAGGAATATCGGTAAAAATCGAAAAGGAAAACAAAAATCAATATCATCAGGCATTGGCACAAATTGACAACGCGAACGACATGGAACCGCTGGTTAATTTGATCTATGACGGATTACTGGACAGATACCAAGGCGTACCGGTAAAATATTACGGAGTTAAAAATAACCACCCTTATTAAGGTGGTTTTTGAATTTCGCGGCATTCCCACCAAAGGCGGGCAGGCACCCCCTTGCCCATCTGCCGCTCACACCGATTCGCCCCCACTAAAACAAGAAAAAACGGAAATAGACAAAGACAAGAAAAATGCAAGTCGGACAACAGGCGTATACGACATGTTCTGGCATTTCATGTCCACTCACACGTCGCATACACGCGGACGTTGTCCGATATTTAAAAACAAACTTTTTGCTTTGTTATAAAGCCCTTTTGAAATTTTTTGATAAAAAAAGCCTCGGGTTGGCATATCCCGAGGTTGATGCGCGACGAAGTGATCGCCGCTCGTCAGCGATTTTTCCGTTGACGACGAGGTGCTGAAGGAGCGCATGCGACAGTGTATTGGCTGTCATTTTTCGCCCTCTTTATCATTTCTTCCACAGCCTCCCTAGAAATTTCTTTCCCCTCTCCTTTCCACGGTTCGTGATTACGGCTGAAGGTACTACCATCCATCCTGGTGACCAGCTCACTGCCACCCGCTTGTGAATCCTCCCTAAAAAACTTTTTCCCATCCTGAAAGACTTTGAACCCCCAGGCTCGAGAAAATCCCATGTCTTCGGAACCTTCCTCTGGCTGATAGAATTCCAAAATCAATTTACGCATCTCATTCCCTCCTTATTTCGTGCCATTAAACGCCAAAATTAGCGTTCAAAGTAGTATAGCAAAAATAGTCCGGCTGTCAAGGCTCACTCAAAAATTTCAAAAGCCTCTATGACAAAATCATTAAATATCAAGTTCGAAAAGGCGGTTCGTTTATTGGTCGAGTATTTTCCCGTATCTGACGAGACCAGCAGAAAGCCGGTGCTCTTTCATGACATCAGGGTCGGCGTTTACTTGTACGAACATGGCTATGCCGAAGATGTTGTTTTGGCCGGAGTATTACATGATGCAATAGAGTGGTCTAACGCGACGCAAGAAATGCTTCAGTCCGAGTTCGGAGACAATGTCCTGCGGCTCATCATGGCCAGCACAAAAGATGATTCCATCACGGACAAAGACAAGAAAACGACTGAACTTATCAAACGATGTATTAGCAATGGCGAGGAAGCGCTAATAGTCAAAACAGCCGACATCCTCGATAGTTTTAAGTGGTACTCAAGCCAAAACAGCGAGGATCAGCTTCGGTATTGCCTGCGAAATGCGAATGCGATTCTAAAATACAAACCGGATGATTTTAAGGATAATATCTTTCGCGAGCTCCAGGCGTGGCAAGAGAAATATTCCAGTCTGACCGAATAAAATTTTGCCAATTATTTTTTTAGAAGAATTTATTGGCACATTGTATAACACGGCTTATCCAGCTCCGTTCCACCCTACCTAAATGCTTCGCGCTTCGGATGATGCCGAAACGCTATGTGAAAAAAAATTTATGCGAGAAAAACTTTCAAATACGGCACCAGGGCAGGGGCGGAAACAAATAAAGCCCCAAAAACAGTTTTGGATTACGTCGGCGAAAAGCATAAAACTATTGTTTTGGATTACAGAAGGCCGAGTAGCCGGAAATTTGAACACTGTGATTTAATCGCCAGGGATATAGCAAAATTGCTTCTAGACGCCGGCCGTCAACCATATATCATGAATGTGCACAAAAATATTGACGGGCGCGATGTCAAGATATCACCACGAGTCTATAACGACAGGGTGAGGTTTGGGGCTCATCAAGTTTGTTGCTGTGACGAGCTGGCATTTGATCCGATCCTCCCTACGCCGATTGCTGTCAATGACTACATCAAAACCGTTTTTGGAGAAGATGAAGACATTAAAATGGAACTTTTGATTTCGCAAGAACAGATGGATGATTATATTAATGGATAAACAAATTTTTCTATATTACAGAATACGGCACAGCCAACGCCCCCTCCTCGCTTCGCGATATCAAGGACATCGGATAAGTGATTTATCAAGAATCCAGATTTTAATTATGGCGAATTCGCCATAATTAAAAGCAAGGCTGGTTTGAATAACTATAAAATAAGCGCAGATGAACTCGCTTCTAAGAAGTGAAGTAACAAAAAAACTGGAGTCACCAAAATAAATAAAAATCAAATTTCCTTTTCGAAAAAATAAATTTTACCAAAGACTAGATAAAAATTTTACATCGCGCAACACGGCTTATCCGGATCCGTTCCACCCTACCTAAACGCTTCGCAACTTCAGATGCCGACACATTATGACCTACAAACACACTCAAATTGGCTATCTGATACTCGCCGTTACGCTGGTCGTATTGGTACTTTTCGCGTGGGCCCATATTACGGCTCGGGCAGAAACTCCGTCGTACTACTCCGGCACAAATTTTGCCGTGACCGCCATAATGGCATTAATTCTGTTTGTTCTTGCTTCCTTTGTGTCACTTCAAGTAGTGATTGATGAAAAATATCTACGAATCAAATTCGGCTATGGTATTTATCAAAAAAAGTTTTCACTTAATGATGTAATGTCCGCTAAAATCGTAAGGAATCATTGGTATTATGGCTGGGGCACAAGAGGCTGGTTGTGGCCAAAAATGTGTATCTATAATGTTTCCGGTTTTGACGCGGTTGAAATAAAATTGAAAAACGGCAAGACGTACAGGATCGGCACGGATGAACCGAAAAAATTAGAAGCCGCGATTGTTCATTCAATTAAATAATAAAAAAACGGCGAAATATCTCTACTGCGCCGAAGCTACGGCCGGTAGACGCTCATTTCTTAAAAATTAACTGCTTTACTTTTTAGAAGAAAATGATTTTTCGAAATATATCCCCCGCAATTTATCACTATGCATCTTAACTTTTATCACTCCAAATTAATCACCATCATAATTATCGCCTTGCTCTCAATGGCGGCACTGATTTTCATTTTTCTCAATCCGCCGGCTAATGAAAAAAATAATAACTGCCACCAAATAAATCTGCCTTATCAAAATCCGACATTATCGATTGACCAAAGAGTTACCGACTTGATGAACAGGATGACCGTCGCGGAAAAAATCGGCCAGATGGTTCTGATCGAAAAAAACAGTCTCCACGATATTAACGATATCACCCAATATAATCTCGGAGCGCTATTGAGCGGCGGCGGCGCCGGACCGACCCAAGATACTCCCTTGGCTTGGCTTAAAATGATAAGCGAGTTTCAGTCCGCTGCCAAAAATACCTGCTTAGGCATACCTCTTTTATATGGGATCGACGCCATTCATGGCCACGGCAATGTGCTTGGAGCCACAATTTTTCCCCATTCCATCGGTCTCGGCGCCACGAGAGATGCTGATTTGGTAAAACGGGTCGCCAAAGCCACTGCCGAAGAAATGGCCGCCACTGGGATTTATTGGAATTTTGCTCCCAATCTTGATGTGGCGAAAGATATCCGTTGGGGCAAGACATATGAAACTTTTGGATCCGACACAGCCAATGTGGCGAAACTGGGACTGGCGTATTTGGAAGGAATGCAAAATTCATCCGATGGCTATTTTAAGGTCTTGGCTAATCCCAAACACTTTATTGGCGGCGGAAACATGGAGTATGGCACCTCCCGCAATCCACAATTCAAAGTGGAAGAGGGAAACATAACAATTAACGAAAAAACTTTGCGCCAAGTTCACTTGGTTCCTTTCCAAAAAGCCATTGCTAGCGGAGCGCGAGTCATTATGGTTGGCACCGCCAGTTGGCAAGGTAAAATTAATTCCGATAATTATCATATTTTAACGGAGATATTAAAAAACGAGCTAGGATTTTCCGGCTTCATTGTCTCCGATTGGTACGGAGTTTATCAAATTGAAACAAGTAAATATAATTCTTTGGTGCGAGCGATAAATGCCGGCATTGATATGGTAATGACGCCCTTTGAATACCAAGAATTTATCGCCAACCTGCAAGAAGCCCTGGCCAATGGCGACATCGCCGAAGAACGGCTGAACGGTGCCGTCAAAAGAATTTTAACGGTGAAATTTGAAACCGGATTATTTGACCGACCTGAAGCCACGCCGGAAGGATTATCTATCATTGGCAACGCCACGCACCGCGAGCTGGCTCGCGAAGCGGTTCGTAAATCACAAGTATTATTGAAAAATAAAAATTCCGTGTTGCCCTTATCCAAATCAGCGAACACAATTATAATCGCGGGATCATCGGCTGACAATTTAGGCCGCCAGGCCGGTGGCTGGACAACAGAATGGCAAGGCATAGACGGCAATTACGGTATTTCAGGAACCACCATATTTGAGGCCATAAAAGATACTGTTTCCAACGATACAGACGTTGAGTATAATCAACAGGGAGATTTTTCCGATGGAAGCAAACTTGCCGATGTTGGCATTGTTGTTGTTGGCGAAAAACCTTATGCCGAAGGCTGGGGAGATATTGCTAACCCAAGCTTAAGCCCGGAAGACCTTTCAGCGATAGAAAAAGTGAAAGCTAAAAGTAAAAAAATAGTTATCATCCTAGTATCTGGCCGCCCGTTGAATATAAAAGAATATTCCAAGAACTGGGACGCCATTATCGCGGCTTGGCTACCCGGAAGTGAGGGACAAGGCGTGGCGGATGTCTTGTTCGGAGATTTTTCTTTTACCGGGACTTTGCCCATCGTATGGGAACGATACTAACCGCACTAATGCGGGGTGAATTCGCAAACAACACGTTCGTCGCTAAAGCACACGTTAATCGCATGTCTCCCGCTAAAGCGGGGTGAACAGTAGAGAGATATAAACTGAAAAAGATTGTATTCTTTTTAAGCGCAATTTATACTACAAAGCAATATGAAGAAACTATACTTTTTTGTAATCATTTTATTGCTAGTCTGGCTGACAGGGTGTACCGCCAACCAAACGCTCCCCGCAGCCTCTCAACCGATAGATGAAAAACACTATTGCGAAACCGAAGGCGATTGCGTTGACGGTTCCTATTGCGAAAAAACAGATACCGGATGCGTCGGTGATAAGTGGTGGCAAAACAATGTTGGCTACAAATATGATTGTCTGCCTGACCCTAGCGCATGTTTATGCAAAAATAATGAGTGCGTAAAAAAATAAATAAAAAACTTATTTTAGCCCCTTATTGTCACATCACCTGACACAATACGTGCGGTTAAATTAACGTAAACTTCAATTTAACTATTTGCTCATGCTCGGCCCAATTCTCATTTCCATCGGCACTTTTTTCGAAGAAGTGTCCGATTCCATTGGTAAAGATAAAGTTAAACATCACCTGGAAAGCCCCTACACCATGGCCTTTCTTAGTTTGTTTTGGGCGGCCATAATCTTTACTCTGATCAGCGTATTCAAAGCGGACGGATTTGTTTTCAAACTGGCTTCCTTGCCGACCTTCTTGTTGAGAGCCTTTCTCGAAGTGGGGCAAATGTACGTTTCCATCATGGCCATAGTCAAAGCGGATCGCTCCACTTTCAGCTTCGTCCGCACGATCACCATCCCGTTACTTTTAATCGTGGATTTAATTCTCGGCTACCAAATCGGCTTCATGCCAACCGTCGGCATCGGCGTGATCATCGTTACGCTCGGCGTTTTGTTTTTTAATCACGGAATTAAAAAAACCGGCCTTGGCTTCGTGCTTTTCTCGGCGATCAACGCGGTTATCACAATTTCCTTGTTCAAATATGACATTACTCATTTCAACTCCGTGGCGGCCGAACAATTGTTAATCAACGCCATCTTGCTGACCGTTTTCCTGCTCTTGGCGATTTTCAAAGCGAAAGAAAATCCGCTGGTCTTTTTGGAAAAACCGATTTTTCTGCTTCAATCGGCCGCCATCGGTATCGGCGGCGTGATTGAAAGCTTCGGTTACAACTACGGCGCGGCCTCCATCATGACCGCGGCCAAACGATCTTCGGCCATTTTCTGGTCGCTGCTCGCGGGCAAAGTTTATTTCAAGGAAAAACACATCATCTTTAAATTCGCGATATTCATTTTATTGCTTGGCGGATTTATCCTGCTGGCGTTGAACTGATGGCCATTCCAGAGAGAAGCGATTATAAAAGTCCGACCGCCTGTGCGATCGGACTTTGTTTTTGGATTAACGTAGTTTCTCGTTACGTTTTGCGTGGTTTCGCGTCTTTACTCCAAATCGCGCCATTCACCTGCGCTGACAACTCGTCCAAACGATACAGCGCCACCGCTTCCGGCGTTTTCGGACTGACGGCCGAACCGTAACCAAGCTCCACCGGCCCGTGATGCGACATGATGAGATGCTCAAGCGACGTCACATCCTTTGGATCGAGCGCCGCCTGATCCAACTCCGCTTTCATCACGCATAAGAAAATTTCCTTGACCGCAATCACCATGTGCCCGACGGCAAACGCGTCATCATTCGCGCCGATGTGCATGCCGAGCGTGTACTCCTGAAGCTTGCCGATGTCATGGAAAGCGATGGCCGTTCGAAGCAAGTCCGCATTCAACTGCGGATTGAGCGCGATCATCACCTCGACCAACTTTAACATTTCGTAAACGTGCTGTAACAGTCCGCCGATGCAAGCGTGATGATGCTTTCTCGACGCCGGCCATTTGGAGAAAATCGCCAAACGCTCTTCCGAAAAAGCGTAGCCAAGAATGCGGCGATAGCCATCATGTTTGATGCCCGCGATCACGCCGCGTAAATACCGCACCATGTCCGGAATCGGTATGGTGGTGCGATTGCTCGGCACATCGCAAAAATCTTCCATAACAAAATCCGTTTCCAAGCACCGCCACGGCAGACAGCATCCATTCGTCGGCCAATTCATGTGCAACTCGGCGCGCTCCTTGTACTCGTGCACCTGCGCTTCGAACACGTAAACCTTGCCCTGTTCGAAATGCGCCAGCGCCTTATCCGTTTCATACCTTGGCACATTCCAAATCTTCAACTTCACATGTCCGGTCTTGTCCCCAAGTTCAACGGTCAAAAATGCGTCGCCCTTTTTCGTCGCGCTGCTTGTCGGCTTGTCGCACACGGCGAAACGCTCATAAACGGACAAACCAACTTTTTTCTCAAGCTCACTCACCCATGTGCCGTCCAACTTGTGCTTACCGGTGAATTGCGATGTTTTTTCGTTCATTTTTACTCCTTTTTTACAGGGAACAATTCCGTTTGAACAACTTTTTTGCTCAGCGATTTCATCCGCCGTGAACCGTTACGCTTGCTCTGTGTTTCAGGTAGTCCACTTTTGAACGGCAAATCAGGTTGTTTGACGCGCAACATATGCTTGCCCGGTTCTTCTTTTTCAATCTGTTGAATCCGCTGTTCGCGCTTCAGCGCCCGATCCATGGTTTTGTTCGTGGCGCGAGCGGCGAAATACAGGCTCGAGTCGTTCGAATTGTCCATGATCAAATAATAGATCAAACCAACGGCCGTGCGTCCGGCTCGTCCGCCGCGCTGAATCTGGGCGATGCCGGTCAGCGGCATCGAGTAGTTAACGACCACGTCAATTTTTGGAATATGAATCCCCGCCTCCACCACCGTAGTGGCAAGCAAAACGGGAAACTCTCCGGCCGCGAACCGCGCGATCACCGCTTGCTGATCTTTCACTTTCATGAATTGATTGCCGGCGATGATGTCGGCGCCGATATTTTTCAACGCGAACTCCGCGCGCAAGATGTCCAAGGTTTCCTTGTAGTTCGAAAACAACAACACCTTTTCCCCGCGCGCCAAAGACGGTTGAAGCAACTCGAACAACTTGGCAGTCTTTGGATGCGCTTTTTTTTCAAACACCAACTCTTGCAAAACATACCGAAATCGCGCAAAATCACGATTATTCAAAATTCGCTCCGCCACGTTGCGTTGATGCCTGACCGAAGAAGCCACGCCGTCTTTCGGTTGACGCGCTTGCTCCTCAAGCTCGAGCAAATAACGCCACGCGATTTCATACCCTTCGGTCACGAACAAATTGAAAAGATGCATGAGCTTGTAGTATGCGCCGTAAAGCACGATGTAGCGATACCACGTGGATCCGCCATTGCCAAACGACTCTTCTCGCTTCTTCGCGTCCACGTAACGCTTTAATCGCGGAAAAAGCTCGTTCATTTCGGTTAGCCGGCAAAACGGCAAGCGGCGGTCCCAATCTTCTGGCTTTTGAATCGGCTCGATCAACCTCGTTTCCGCCAAATTATTGTGCAGTTTAAAAATACGCGCGCGCAAAGAGCGCAAAGCGATTTTCATTTCTTCGGGATAATCAAGCACCACCGGCCGTTCGCTTTTCGGAAAAATGAACCGCCGAATCTCTTCGTCATGAATCGAGCGATAAATCCAGTGACGCAAGCCATAGTTCTTTTCCAATATTCTAATGCGTTCGGCATTGCCGCTCGACGCAGTCAAACCGAGCACCCGAATATTCATCGACCGGCACAACACGGCGATTTCCACGTAATCATATTTCTTGTTCGCCATGTGCATTTCATCGAACACCGCGAACGCCACGTTGGAACAATCTATTGTGCCTTTGTTAATTTCGCTCATGATTGTTTGCGGCGTAGCCACCACAATTCGGCTCTGCCGCCACAACGCGGCGCGCTTTTTGTCCGACACTTTACCCACGAGCAAGTTAACTTCCGCTTCCGGCAAATTGAACAACGCCCGCGCGTCGCGACAGTGTTGCTGGCACAGCGGATTGGTATGCGCGAGGATTAACACCTTGCCCCTCGGCAAGTAATGGTCAAGCGCGATAAACGCGGTCAGTGTCTTGCCCGTGCCTGTGGGATAGACCAAACCGCAATTTTTGCCCTCTCCTCCGACACGAACAATCTCCGCCGCATCGTCAAACTGGTATTGCCGTTTCTCAATCTTTTCTTCAATCAGAAAGTTGAACATTACCATGGTTTATCTCCTTAGATTGTCAAATAACCGAATAAGTTAATTTAGCATGAAAACAGAATAAAAGCAATAGCTTCATTAAATTACGCATTTCAGATTTTCGATTCAAGATTTATGATTTCGGCTGATGGCGTTTTCCTTTTCTAATGAAATCTAAAATCGGAAATCATAAATGCCCATTGGCATAGCTTACTCGGCGCATGCGCATTTCAAAAAATTTAAAAAGGAGAACAGTTGTTCTCCTAATTATTTCGTCGCCACCCCCGCGGTGTTGCACACCGGACACTCCATTGAAATTTCCTTGCCGCTTGTAAAATCGTCCCACTCCGTCGGCTTCAGCCTCACCTTCGCCGAACAGCCGGGGCACTGAAAAAAACGATCGTATGAAAAAACAAATTTCCTTGTTGGCATTTCGCCCGTTTCCCGCAGCTTGGCCAGCCACGCCAGTACCGCCTCAAAGCAACATTTGTGGACTCGGCCGTTTTGACTCAAATCCTCAATTATTCGCCAAGCCGGATGCGTAGCCAATGCCGGATCTTTTTCCTTGGCCAATGACCGAAGTTCCGGCAAGGTGTTACCCGATGCATGGAGAAAAACCTTGATCGCTTCGGTGAACCCGAGCCGAATGGCCGCGTCCTCCGCCAAGGCGCGCAGTGTCTGCGCCAAGCTGTCAAGCGATTCTCTGGCCAATTGCTCTTCAATCAGCCGGCTCAAATCTTCAAGCGCGTGGTAAATGGGAGCCAGCACGACTCGCCGTCGCGCTTTGTCTTGTTCAAGCTTAAGTGACAAATTTTCAACCAATCGCACCAGCAGCGCGCCGCTGTGTGGATCACCCGACTTGGTGTCGCGCATTTCTTCGCACTTCCATATTTCGCCGGTTTGCGGTAGCGACTTTTCCCACTTTTCCGCGGCTTCCTTTTTGTAACCGTAAATCAACACGATTTTCGTGCGATCCCCGTGCGGCGTCGGCCGCGGGTCGCTTACCAAATTTCCAATGATTTCACCGGTTGCTTGACGCCGGAAAGTCACGTCCAGCGATTTGTCGAATTGGGTCATGGAAAACTCCTTCAGAAAGTATAAAGAACCATCAACTGCGTATTTTACCCTACAAACCACGCCTTGTCAACAGTTAAGCACAACGTAATTTTGCTCTAATTTTGCTCACATCAACGCCCTGATTGCTTCCCCCGTAAAATAGTTCTATCATGTTAAGGACGCTCAAAAGTAACTCTATGCCCGAAAAAAACGACGCTGAACTAATCAGCCGATACCGGCGCGGCGACAACAACGCGCTAAGTATTTTGATTGCGCGTTATTTAAAACTGGTTTTCAGTATCGCCGTTCACTACGTAAAAAACACCGCGGACGCCGAAGATATCACTCAGGAGGTGTTTGTGCGCGTTTGGAAAAACATAAAACAATTCGATTTACAAAAAACTTTCAAGCCATGGCTCAGCCGAATAACGATAAACGCCAGTCTTGATTTTCTTCGAACGAAAAAAACAATTTCGTTTTCGCAATTTAAAAGTGTTGATCATGAAAACTTTTTAACTGAAATAATCAGCGACCAGGCCTTGTCAATGACCGAAACGCTTATCAACGACGAAACCGCAAAAACCCTTTCGACCGCGGTCAATCAACTGCCCGCAAAGGATCAAGAAATTTTTTCTTTGCATCATGACAATGACTGGTCCTTCCGCGAAATTGCCAACAAGCTCGCCGAACCGCTCAACACCGTCAAAAGCCGTTATCGCCGCGCCCTTCTTTTTTTACGCAGGCTTTTAACCAAGCAACCTTGATTTACAAATCAACCTAAATTTACATCAGGCTGCACCAAAAGGCAGTCTGTTTGCGTATTATATATAGGGACATTTGAAAGTTGCAGCAGAATGGAGTTTTGCAGATGTCCCTATAAGCCAAATCGATATGCTCAATCTCATTTCTCCCTCACCGGAACTATTCGACAAGATTATAACTCGCATTCGCATCGAAGAACGCGTCCGCTCCGCAAAACGACGCGCGATTCTATTTACTTTAATTCTCGCACTTTCGCTCTACGCGCTGATTCCGGCCGTTCGATCCGCCCGCGCGGCAATCGATACGTCCGGATTTTTTAATTTCGTTTCATTAATTTTTTCCGACTTGCAAGCGGTCATGGCATCGTGGCAAGACTTCGCCTTGTCGTTGCTCGAAGCGATTCCGACGTTAAGTTTGACCGCCGTTCTCGCCGTTATTTTTACCACCCTCGGTTCGGTTCGCTATTTGGCCGGAGAATACAAACTTCTTTACTCGCATAAGACGATCACAAACATTTAAACGTATGGATTTCAACAAAATTTTTCAATCAACCGCCTTCAAAGTAACGTTGCTCGCCATCGGCGGCATTATCATTTTACTGTTTGTTTTTGAAATCGGGACATTTGCCGGTTATCACAAAGCAAAATTTTCTTGCCGCTGGGATAAAAACTATATGCAAAATTTCACCGGCCCGCACAAGGGTCTAATGAATGATTTTGGCAAAGAATTTAAAGGGGCGAAATTCATGAATGCCCACGGCGTTTCCGGCACGATTATCAAACTGGACGGCGACACTTTTGTTTTGAAAGGAACAGACGGCGTGGAAAAAATTATTTTACTGACCGCCAAAACCGTTATCAATCGCTTCCGCGAAACAATCAATTCGACCGACTTGCAAGTGGACGACAACATGGTGATTATCGGCTCGCCAAACGATGCCGGGCAGATTGAGGCAAAGTTGATTCGAATTTTACCCACGACTCCTCCGACCAAACCGCCGAACGATTCAACCGTGCCCGTTATTCCACCCGAAACAACGGTTAAGTAAACAATTAAGCATCAACTAATATGATCCCCTTGTTCATCAAAAGTCACAGGATTATTTTCGGTCTAATTGTAATCGTGGTTGTCATTGCTGGTTATTACGGCTATCAAAAACTAGCGGCCGCGCCGGCTGAAACGCGTTACTCGCTGGCCATAGTGGAAAAGGGCGCCTTGATTTCTTCAGTATCCGGCTCGGGACAAGTGGCCGTTTCCAATCAAGTGGAACTGAAGCCAAGAGCTTCCGGCGATATTATTTACCTGAACGTAAAGCAAGGTCAAAAAGTAAACACCGGCGCGCTGATCGCGCGGATCAACGCCAAAGAAGCGCTCAAATCCGTGCGCGACGCCGAAGCCGGCCTTGCTTCCGCCGAGCTTTCCATGGCCAAATTAAAACAGCCCACCGACGCGTTAACGGTCATGCAAGCGGAAAACACCTTGGAAAGCGCCAAAGAATCAAAATCCAGCGCCGAAACAGAATTGCTCAAAGATTACGAAGATGGTTTCACCACTGTTTCCGACGCTTTTTTAGAATTGCCCACCATTGTTTCCGGGCTGGACACCGTCTTGAACGGCAACGCTTTCAGCAGCACTCAAGCCAATTTAAATTATTATTCAGACGCGATATACGGTTACGACACCGCCATTTTGAGTTACAAAAATGACGCGGCCGACGCTTTCGCTTTAGCTGATAAAGCATACGAAAAAAATTTTTCCGATTACAAAACCACCAATCGCTCTTCGGACACGGCCACCGTTGAAGCTCTGATCGACGAAACTTACACCACGTCCAAAGTTATTTCCGAGGCGATCAAAAGCGCTAACAACTTCATTCAGTTTTACAAAGACAAATTGATCGAACGCAAACTTTCCCCTGCCGGCACGGCCGACACTCACCTATCTACGTTAAATGGATACACCGGCAAAATAAACTCGCATCTGTCCGCGTTGCTATCAGCCAAAAACGCCATTATCAACGACAGACAAACAATCATCAATTCCACCCGAACCATTGACGAAAAAACTCAATCTTTGGCCGAGATGAAGGCGGGCGCCGATGACCTTGATATCGAAGCCCAACAGCTGTCAATCAAACAAAAGCAAAATGCCCTGCAAGACGCCAAAGAAAAATTGGCCGACTATTCCGTACGCGCGCCGTTTACCGGCATCATTGCGTCCGTGGACGTGGCCAAAGGCGATACGGTATCGTCCGGCACGACCATCGCCACCATTATCACGGAACAAAAAATCGCCGAAATTTCTCTCAATGAAGTGGACGCGGCCAAGGTAAAAGTCGGTCAAAAAGCCACCCTTACCTTTGACGCGCTCGATGAATTGACCTTGACCGGCGAGGTGATTTACATTGACGCTCTCGGCGCGATATCGCAGGGCGTGGTGTCTTACACCGTCAAAATTAATTTCGACACCCAAGACGACCGCATCAAGCCAAACATGAGCGTTTCCACGGCCATCATTACCGAAACCAAAACGGACGTTTTGCTCGTGCCGAATGCCGCGGTTAAATTTGCAAACGACAGTTATTACGTGGAAATGCCCGGCGAAACAATCAGCGAAAAAGGCGTGGCGAATGTGGTTTTAACCGCGCCGATTGAACAGCACTCGGTGGAAATCGGATCGGCCAATGACAGCCTGACGGAAATAATCAGTGGCCTTTCCGCCGGAGAAATCGTTATTTCAAGAGTAATCACCGCCGGCGGTTCCGCGGCCAAGCAAACGAACAGTCAAGGCAATAATTTTCGCATGCCCGGATTTTAATGAGAATAAAGGGATATGATAGAATGCAGAAACATAACGAAGAATTATCACACCGCCGCCGGTACAGTCACGGTACTGAAAGGACTTACTTTTCGGATTGAAGACGGCGAATTTGTGGCCATCATGGGACCGTCCGGATCGGGCAAATCAACGCTCATGCACATTCTCGGCGCGCTCGATACACCGACGAGCGGCCAGTATTTTCTGGCCGGCAGAAACGTGGCGGAACTGACAGAGGACGAACTGGCGGAAATCCGCAAAACAAAAATCGGCTTTGTGTTTCAATCATTCAATCTTTTACCGCGCGCCACGGTCTTGCGCAATGTTGCCTTACCACTGATTTATGCTGACGTGGAAAAGGCGGAACGGGAAAATCGCGCCCGTGCCGCGCTAAAAAATGTCGGCCTAGAGGAGGCGCACTATTCTCACTTGTCGAACCAACTGTCCGGCGGGCAAATGCAACGCGTGGCCATCGCGCGCGCGCTGGTCAATGATCCGGCGCTGATTTTGGCGGACGAACCCACCGGCAACCTCGACACCAAAACCGGCGAAATCGTTCTCGAAACGTTTCGCAACTTAAACCGCGAAAAAAAACACACCATCATTCTCATCACGCACGAAAAAGAAGTGGCCGACCACGCCGATCGCGTCATTCACATTCGCGACGGCCAAATCGTGGACGATGTCAAAAAAACGCGCTTATGAAATTTTCAGATTTAACCGAAGAAATTTCTCTCGCCCTGCTCGCCAACAAGGTTCGTTCCGGTTTAACGATTCTCGGCATTGTGATCGGCATCGGCTCGGTAATCGCCATGATTTCCATCGGTCAGGGTTCGGCCGCGTCCATCACCAGCCGCGTGGAATCACTCGGCACCAACCTTTTGACAATTATGCCCGGCTCGCAACGCGGTCAAGTGGTGAAAGGCGGCATGGGCTCGGCACAAACGCTGACGCTCGAAGATGCGGAAGCAATCAAGAATATAAGTGGCGTGAAAACGGTCGCGCCGGTGGTGAGCGGTCGCAAACAAATCACGGTCAAAGGCGCCAATACCAACACTTCAATTTACGGCGTGAATCTCGAATATTTCACCATGAAAAATATCACGCTTGAGCTTGGCGCGCCTTTTAGCAATGCGCAAATAAAATCAAAGTCAAAAGTAGCCATTCTCGGCCCCACCACCCGCGATGACTTATTCGGCGAAA
>Ga0156693_111_pt2 | contig 22506 bp, 20 predicted proteins | sample RifOxyC2_FD_112023 | JGI IMG/M metagenome (GOLD analysis project Ga0156693, IMG submission 112023) | Candidatus Falkowbacteria bacterium RIFOXYC2_FULL_48_21 | reverse complement strand
GGTTTTGACGTTGTACGGCGATTTGGATTTGTCGGTAATTAACGAGATGCCGCCCGGTCGCAAACCGATTGAAACGAGATTGATATTTGAGCAAGGACGACGCGAAGCTTATGAGTTTATTCGCACGCAAATAAAAGCCGGTCGGCAAGTCTTCGTCATTTGTCCGTTGATTGACCCTTCTGACACGCTGGGCGTTAAGTCTGTGAAACAAGAGTTTGAGCGTTTGGATAAAGAGATTTTTCCGGAAATTCCGGTCGGCCTTATGCACGGTCGGCTCAAGGCGAAAGACAAGGAACAGGTGATGCGCGATTTTTCCGACAAGAAAACCAAGATTTTGGTTTCCACGTCCGTCATCGAAGTCGGCATTGACGTGCCGAACGCCACGATCATGATGATCGAAGGCGCGGATCGCTTCGGCCTGGCGCAATTACATCAGTTTCGCGGACGCGTGGGGCGAGGCGAATTTCAATCGTATTGTTTTTTGTTCAGTGATAATAATTCACCGTTGACGCAGAAACGTTTGCAGTATTTGGAAACGTGCCGCGATGGATTTAAGCTGGCGGAAAAAGATTTGGAATTGCGCGGGCCGGGGGAAGTGTATGGGACAAAGCAATCCGGGTTGCCGGAGTTGAAGATGGCAGACTTGACGGACGTGAAAATGATCGAGCAGGCGCAGGAGGCGGCGAAGGCGATATTGGCGGCGGGCGAGTTGTCCGCACCGCTGGAAAAAGCGCTGGAAAAGTTTAACCCGAGTTTGCATTTTGAATAATCTCATTAAATAACTGCTGCTATGCTTAGAAGCATAGCAGCAATGTTTTTGGGGCGTATCGTTGATTGGCTTGCGCAACGGATTGACACCTTCCAAACGTCATGCTATCATTTCGGGCATAGCGTTTTTTATCTCATAAAGTGAGGAGGCGTCATGGATACACGATTTTGTCCTGATTGCGGATTGATTGTAACGATGGAAAATGGCATGGATGTGCTTGGTCAACTGCGGCATCGCGCTTGCGTTCAGCGGTGGGCGATGAATATTATTGGCGATGTTTTTTGCGGCACTGATGAAGAAGTGCGCGTCGCGGTGCGCGGGGTAAAAAGGGATTGGAATCGGTTTGTGGAATTGCTTTGCTTTGTGGCGAATAAACTGGCCACGGGAGCGGCTCCGTTCGTGCTGTCCGAGCATCAGCGTTTTCTTGACGTTCTTTTTGAAAAGTTCGTGTTGCCGCGCTTTGACGCGGCGATGCAAGATCTTTCGCCGGAACAAGCGAAAGAATTGAAGTCGCAATTTTTCACGTGAACAAAAAACAACCGCTTCACCGCGGTTGTTTTCAATTTGGCGTTTAAAGTGATTTTATTGCTTCGCTGATATGCTTTACGCGTTGAATGATCACGGTATATTCTTTTTGCAGTTTGGTGTCAGGGGCGATAATGTTTGTGAAGCCTAACTTTTGCGCTTCGTAAATGCGTTTTTCTAAATTTTGCACCGGTCGAATTTCACCGCCAAGACCGAGTTCTCCGATGGCCAGCGTATTTTGCGGTAAGGGAACGTTGCGCAGGGCGGAGGTGATGGCGAGCGCGACGGCGAGGTCGATGGCCGGTTCCGTGACTTTGAATCCGCCGACGATGTTGAGGTGAATGTCTTGATTGTTAAGATTGAGGCTGGCGCGTTTGAAAAGCACAGCGCTAATCATTTGCAAGCGGTTCAGATCGTAGCCGGATGTTTTTCGCTGTGGATAACCAAAGATTGTCGGGGTAACCAAGGCTTGCACTTCAACGAGAAAAGCGCGATTGCCTTCGACAAAGCAACTGACAACAGAGCCGGGCAAGTTTTGCGGCGTGGCGGAGAGAAATGATTTGGCCGGATTTTTTACTTCTTCCAGTCCTTGCTCCGTCATCTCCAGCACGCCGATTTCATTTGTTGAACCGAAGCGATTTTTGCTTGATCGGAGCAAACGAAAGCCTTGATATTTGTCGCCTTCAAGGTACAAGACAACATCAACCAAGTGTTCCAGTGTTTTCGGGCCGGCCATGGTGCCGTCCTTGGTGACGTGGCCAACGAGAATGACGGCGGTGTTGGTTGTTTTGGCCGCTTCCAGCAACTTTACGGTGCAAGCGCGTATTTGACTGACATTGCCGGCCTCGGATTCCACTTCGTTTGAATAAACGGTTTGAATGGAGTCAACCACGGCCAGTTGCGGTTTGAATGAGTGAATGGCGGCGCACACTTCTTCGATATTTGTTTCGCCGAAAAAGCGCAGGTTTTGCGGTTTGTAATTCAAGCGATCCACGCGCAGTTTGATCTGTTGCGCTGATTCTTCGCCCGAGCAATACAAAAGGGGAGTGCCGTTGTCCAGTTGTTTCAGAATCTGCAAGACCAGCGTTGACTTGCCGATGCCCGGTTCGCCGCCGAGCAAAATCAAACTCCCCGGCACGATTCCGCCGCCCATGATTTGATCGATTTCCGCCATTTTTGTTTTCACTCGCTCAAACTTTTGTCCCGCGATCGTATTGAAGTCCACCAGTTTTTTCTGATCAAATTTTGTTGCGTCTAAGTTGAATTTTTGCCCTTTGCCCTTTGCCCCTTGCCCTTCGCTCGTTTCTGCGAGCGTTCCCCATTTGCCGCAATTTAAACACCGCCCCGACCATTTGGGTGACTGGGCATCGCAGGCGGAGCAGGTGAAGATGGTTTTTTCAGACATGGAATAAGGGGTTACTTTGTTTTTATCGGACAGGTTCCGGCTCCGGGCACGGCTTTAAAAAGATTGGTCGCTTTGTAGGTACCAATAATGCGACTTTCGCCGGCTTTTCTGACCGATCGGGCTTTTCCTTCGCCGAATTTTTGTGCCCCGGCTTTGGCTTCTTCAATTGAATTATACGGTCCGCCGTAGCCACCGTCGCCGGGAGTGCACACGGATTTTCCTTTGCCAAAAGCTCTTTCTTTGCAACGAGTCGTGATAATGTCCACCCATGATTTGATAAAAGCTTGTTCAATGTTGTTGCCTCCGTTGCAACCGCCATTAGCCAAAACATTTCCCAAGCTGCCGGTGCCACTGTTGTGATAAAGGTACAGGAGGGTGGCGATATCTCCATCGGACAAGTGACTTACATCGCCTTTGCATCGCGCGAAGATTTTGGCTTTGGCTAACATGGTGGCACCGGTAATGCCCATGGTTTGCAGGTCGTCGTTGTAAAGGCGGGGGTCGGTTTTCGAAAGAGGAGAAGTGCTTAAGCTGATTTGACTTAAATAATAAGCAGTATCTTTGCCTCCCGGCCAGCCGTTCATGGAGGCTGTCCATGTGTCATTTTTAAATTGAAATAATCCCTTGAAGCAACAACAATTTGTCAGACCGGGACGAAAGCTTGACTCATGTTCGCATATGCCCATCAAGATGTTGTAATTAAAGTTACCGCAAGCGGCAAAGTTTTTGAATTTTTGAATTAACGCTTCTTTGTTCGGATGTGGCGCGGAATTTGTAGTTACACCGCAATAGGCAAGCACGGAATTTTTTGGAGCCGCGCAGGAGCCGGAACTTCCACCGGTAATATATCCCCCCTCGGCTTCTTTGTCCGCAATAACATTGTAGTCAATGGGCACAACGGATTGCAGGTCAATACCGCCTAATCTTGTCAATTGTGGATTAATCATCTGCAAAATTAAATTCGAAGCCAGTAGAAGCACTAGGCCGCCCACTGCGCCGAGCATTATTTTTTTGGCGCCGCTCGCCGCTTCGGCATATGCGCCGCCGATCAGATATTGAACTCCACCAACCATGAGGGCGAGTACGGCAATGATCGCGCCGATGATGATGGCATATTTGTAAACCGCGACGATATATTGCGCGAGCCACGGAATGGAAACCATTTCGCCGGTTGTGACTTCCGTGGATTCAAACGGCGCCAGTCCGGGGATGGGCACGCTCATTTTTGGTGGAGTGGCTTGGTAGTTTACTGGCGCGACTGGCGGGGCTGTCGGCGCTGCCGGTGCGGCCGCGGCGGCTTTGGCCTCGGCTTCTTTTTTTATTAATTCTTCTGACTTTTCTTTTGATACCGGATAAATTTTTTTACCTTTATTGCTTTGGCAAAAATCCAGATCAAAAGAAGCGGCTTCGCCATCAACGCATTCCCACGTTTCCCCCGGTTCGATTGTTAGACCGAGTTTCGTGGCTTCATCCGAACACTGAGAATCTTTATCGCATACGCAAAAGGCGTTGTGTTCCATCTTTATGTCGCTACCCTCACATTCGCCGGAATTGCATTGTGATGTCGGCAATTCCGAAGTGTTACTACATTGCTCGCCAATTGCAAAGCCGGCCTGCGCCATTGTTGAGAAGCCACAAAGGATGCCCCAAAGGGCAATCGCTAAAATTTGAATTTTTTGGTGAGCGCGCATAATCAGCCACGAGTATTAGTAGTAAAATAGTTGAACTTTTCGCCATTTAAAGATCGTCCAACCCGTCTTGGAAATTGGGCGTCGCAGGCGGAGCAGGTAAAAATAGCTTTATTGGTCATGAGCTGTTTTTGAGTGTTACTTTGAGTAAAATGAATCATCTACAACGCTATATCCGCAAAAGGTAGTTCCTTTGTTAAGCAAACCTTGCAGGTATTTTTCAGCTGAATTGTAGGCTCTTACACCGGAGGCGTCCAGCTTGTCAAGGCCGATATTTTTCACCGCTTTCATCGCGCCATAGGAATTGTTGGCGATGTCGCCTTGACTGCCACCCGACCCCATTTCCAAAATTTCGAAGCCCAATCCTGATACCTTGCCGGTGTACATGAAATAGTGTCCCGGAGAAACCATATGGATGATGTCGCCGAATTGTAAGGCGGCAAGCGCTTTTTGCAAATCGGCAGGGGTGGATGATGCGTCTATTTTGAACCGGAATTTATTTAATCCTTTCGCCCCGAGTTTACAGCCGAGTCCGGCCTTGGCTCGGCCGCCGATTTTTTTGTCAAAACATTCGCTGTATAAGTGTTCTTGAAACGTGCCGCAGTCGCCGCACATCATGCCCGCGGCTTGTGCCGGTTTAACAACGTTATTGACGACAAGCGCATTAATCATGGGAAGGCACGATTTTGATGGGGCGCCATATTTTTTCATAAAATCGGACACGGTATCAGTGGTGGGTCTTGGTTTTTTGGGCATTTTACTGAGAGCATCAACGACATTAAGGCAAGCAGTGCTTTGATACGCGGCAAAGGTTGCGGGGTAAGCATTATAAAGATTGGTTAGCGATAATAATTGGTATTCTTCTTGGGAAAATGATTTATCGGTACAGCCGGTTTCGCCGCCACGAACGTAAATTGCGCCGCCTTGTTCGGCAGCCACTACTTTCCAGACGTTTACAATTTTTACCAACCGTTGGAGGCGTTCAGCCACGGTCGGAAGCGACATGCCGGCTTTGTCGCCGCAGGTTTCAGATGATAACATGGTTGAACGATATTTTCCCGGTAAGATTGGTCCCACGGTCGCGCCGGAAGCGTTGAGGTCGAAACTGCCATAAAGTTCCATCGCCACATCTTCCATGTTGGATTGTTCAACCGTTTTTAATGAAAGGGATTGTAGATTTACTAATTTCGGATTAATCATCTGCAAAATCAAATTCGATGCGAGGAGAACGGTGAGTCCGCCGACCGCACCGATCATCATTTCTTTGCCGCGGCCAAGCATTTTTTGATTCAGCCCGCCAAGCATATACAAGAGTCCGCCGGCCATTAGCGACAAAACAGCGATTACCGCGCCGATGATAATCATGTATTTGTAAACAGCCACGATATATTGCGCGAGCCATGGTATTGAAACCGTGTCGCCGGCCGTGATTTCTTCGGTTTTGAATTCTTCGAGGCCGGGAATTGGCACGTTGATCTTTGGCGCGATGGTGGTATATTTTACCGGTTCCGGCGGAGCGGCCGGGGTGGTCGTTGTTGTCGCGGTCGGCGCAATCGGCGGTGCGGTGCATGTACCGGCCACTTCCGGCAGTTGAACCGCGCACTTGCCGGATTTACAAACAGCATCACCATTAGTAGCGGAACAGGCGGCGCCTTCATCCAATTTGCCAAGACACAGACCGGCATCAAGCGAGGCGCCGGCTGCGCAGTATTTGTCAGCCGGGCAGTGGTCGTTTTGTGTGCACACGCAAGTTTGTTGTGCGGGTTGCGGCACAATGGTTTTTTCCTCACAAACGCCGGAGATACAGTTTTTGGGGTCAGCCGGACATGTTTCTCCGGCCGCAACTTTATTAACGCAGTTGTTTTTGGTAACGTCGCAAAACTGATTTTTTTCGCAGTCGGCATTCTGCGCGCAGGCGCATTGGTTGTTGGCACATTCTCCGGAAATGCATTGATCAGCGTCGTCGCACGGTTTGCCTGACGGTAATTGGGGTAGGCACTGGCTTATGGTGTTATCGCAAAATTCCGTTGGGTTGCAGTCTAATGATGTGGCACAGGGTGCTCCCGCTGTGCATTTGAACTCGGCCAATGAACAAAGAGGCTTATCTTTTGGGCAGTCCTTGTCCGATGCGCACGCATCGGGGTTGGTATCTTTTTGGCAAAAAATTAAATCCGCTTCCTGTATATTGCTCACGCCACCCCTGTATTCGAAATGATGTCCGTCGCAAATGCCGGGATAAAGCGGTGATGAAGGCAGTCCGCCACCCCAGGAGATGCCACTGTCTTTGGCCGCCTTTATCACGCATGGCGGATAATTGCATTTTCCCGGCACACATGTTCCGGAAAAATATTTGTTGTCCGGGACATTAATATCAATCGCGAATCCTTCCGCGTGATAGCTAAGTTTTGTTTCGCCGGTCATTAATCGACAAGCGAAATGATCGTAAACCACTATTTTATATGTGCTGTTTTTTATCTCCGGACATTTGTCGAGCGCGGTGCTAAACGAGCCGAATGCGCTAGCGGCGCTTTTATTCACATAAATCGATTCTCCCAAAATATCTTTGGTTACCTGTCCGATTTTAATCGCGGTTAGGTTGCTATTTTTCCAGGGTGCCACTGCGTCCTTGTACCACGTCGATGTGGCGTAAGATTTTTTGCCCGGTTCAGAGGTGTCGGAATAGGCATCCTTTTTTGGTACATCGGCCATTTTTCCCGCGCACGTGTCGGGAAATACGGATCCTTGGATGCCGCTTATTTCCGCGAGCGCAATCAAGGGTAAACAAAGAAGACTGCTAAAAAATACGATAAACAAGATTGTTGCTCTTTTGTTTTTTAGCATATTTATTTAACTTTGTTTACGTGGATTGATTTGCGATTTATGCCTTGTGATCCGTTTAATCCGTTTCTTATTCGCGCCGCTATCCGTTATTTCAATTTAATCGCGTGCAACGTGCCGCTTTGCTTATCGGTAAAATAGAGGTTTGATTCATCGCCGGCCACTTGGATCTGATCAATGGTGTAATCGCCTTCCGGCTCGGCCACGAAGCTTTTGATGCCGGTTTCGAGATCAACTTTGTAAATATAATCCGGCGTTTTGTCCGCAATGGCCGGCACCAGGCCGGCGCCATAAGGCAGCTCTTTCGGCACGCCGCAATACATGGTCGTGGCGTTGGCAAAGGCGCATTTGTTCGCCCAAGTGTATAGTTTTAAGTCGTGGTGATTGTAGCCGATGTTGTCGCCGGAAGCGTCAACCAAGTGAAGCAGCGGCTTGTGCTCGGAATAAGCGTTTTGTGAGCTATACATCAGCTTGGATCCGTCCGGCGTCCATTTGGTTTCGAGGCTGTATCCGTCCACCGTGATGGATCGGAAGTTCTCATCGTATTGGCCGAGAAAAAACAGTTTACTTGAAGTGGCATTGTTGCCGGTTTTGTATTGGGCGATCATTTTGCCGTTTGGCGACCAATCGATTTTGAAATCGCGCGCGTCTTCGCCCATGTATTCAAGGTACTTTTGGTTCGAGCCGTCCGCGTTCGCGATGCCGAGATAGCGATAGTCCTTGTTCGCATTCATGTCTTTGAATCCGATAGAACTGCCGGTCGGATTGAAGCTGAAATTTGTCCAATCTTTCGGCAATGAGATTTGTTTGTTTTGTTTAATATCAAAAAGAACGTTGGAGCTGTCGGGAAATTCCAAAATAACTTTGTCTTTTTGCGGGGCAACCGCTACATCCTTTACGTCTTTATAAATTTTGTCGAATAAGGGCGTAACCGTGCCGTCCGGATTGATGACGTTGAATTTTCCCGTGTCCGGATTGTAAGTCAGGGCGTTGTTGCCGGAACCGTCCAGCATGAGTTTGTCCGTTTTTTCGTAACTTAAAGTGGTAACCTTGGTAATGCCGCCATTGGCGATTTCATCGGCTCCCTTTGGCGCCACCTCCGGAGCGATTTTGGTGATTGATTTTGTCACTTCTCCTTTTTTAACCGGTTCGGGCGTCTCTTGTTCGACCGCGCCAGGTTGTTCGCCCTCTACGGCTCCGGGTAATTGGCCGAGGGGTATTTTTTCTTCGGCGGGGGTGGGGGAGGGAGCGGGTTTGAAGAATAAGAAATAAAGCGCGAAAGCGAGCGCAACGCAAATAAAAATAAATCCCGCGATCATGCTGATTTTTTTCCAGTTGATGTTTTGAAGGTTAAGCATAGAGTTAATCGTGTTAATCATGTCCCAAAGGGATTCCTTCGGGATTAATCGAGTTAATCATGGCTAACGGCGATTGTTTAGAAAAAGCTCATTATTGTTTTAATGTCGATAATGCTATCCAGCGCTTTGGCCGCAAGCAGCGCGAGTCCGATGCCGATCAGAATGGGAGCCGTTAATACTAAAATTACAGACAGAACATTACAACAACAAGCACAGCTGAAACATTTGTCAGTATTTTCGTCCGTCCAGAGCAGGTCAAGGACGGCGTAAAGAGATGATGCGCCATGGAAATCCAAAGCCAAACGATGCAGGATGCCAATACAGCCCGTGCAGGAAAAACATTTGCCCTGAAAAACGCGTTTTAACGTTTGCTCCGGACCCGCCTGCGCCGGGTCGGGGACTTGATCGGCCGCTTGTTTTTGTTTTTCCTGATCTTTTTCCATGGCCGCGCGTTTCATGATCGCGGCGCGTTGCAGTACGCTTTTGCGTTGCCAGTCCGCTTGTTTTTCTTCTTGGCCTTGGTCTTCTTGTTCGGATGGTTTTTTTCCCGGTGCCACGTCGTCCGGATTGGTGCCGGGTGGTGGTGCGTATGGTTTATCCGGAGGCGCTTCGTTTTCATCATCGTTTTCTTTTTCGGCGGGGGCTTCGTTTTTCTCTGGTTCCGTCTGCTCTGTTTTTTTCGGTTCGGCCGAGGCGTCTTGTTCCGACTTGAATTCAGAATCAATTTTTTTTTGTTGATCGAGCTGGCGTTTCATGGCCATTTCATGTTCTTGCTCGCCGAGGGTTTCACTGCCCTCTTGCTCGGAATAGCCTTGGTCGCCGTTGCTTTCTTCATCGCCATTGTCCAATAATTGAGGCGCTGGCTCGTTCGTCGGTGATGGTTGGCCGGAAGTAATGGGCAATTCATTTATGAATTCCAATTTGCCGGTGCCTTTTTTCGGTTTTTGCACAGGGGCAACTTTAATTGATGTGCCGGGATTGTTGTTTTGTCCGCCGGTGCTTGTTTTTGGCTTTTCTTCTGGCATGGCGTTTGCGGTTGTTGAATTATGCTGGTACAATTTCATTACTCAAAAATATCAGATACTCATCTGTTTTCCGGCTTACCCGGCACTTTGTTTCGGTTTACCCGATACCTGACGAAGGAATGGTATCGGGGACTGTTGATTTTTCTGTTATTATTGTATAATTTTGGTAGTGTTTACGCAACAAGTAAAGGGGATAAGACAAGGGGGCGTGAAAGTACTCCGTTAGAATGGGGAAAAGTGATTCAATTCTATTAATTCTCTTAATTCGCTCAATTCTCTTAATCAGCTTTCCTTATGCAAATTGACCAATCCATTTTCAAAGCCTACGACTTCCGCGGTATTTATCCCACGCAACTCAATGAGGAAATAATGGAGCGCATCGGGCGAGCCTTTGTTGAATTTCTTGACGCAAAGGAGGTGCTGGTTGGCTGGGACATGCGTTTGTCTAGTGAAGCATTGAAAAATGCATTTACCATTGGCGCGACAAAACAAGGTGCAAAAGTTATTCAGCTCGGCATGGTAACGACGGACGCGCTTTATTTTGCGTCGGGAAAATATAATTTGCCGGGCGTGATGATTACTGCTTCGCACAATCCAAAAGATTATAACGGCGTGAAGTTCTGTCGCGCTATGGCGGCACCGGTGAGTCAGGACACCGGGCTTTTGGATATTAAGGAAAAAGTTTTGCGGAACGAGTTCGTTGACGCGCCGGTCGCGGGTTCGGTCGAAGAGCGGGTCAACACGTTGGAAGCTTTTAGTGAGCACTGTTTCAAGTTCGTGGACAAGGACAAAATCAAGCCGCTCAAAATTGCCATAGACACGGGCAACGGCATGGCCGGCAAGCTGTTGCCGATCGTGTTGAAAAGCTTACCGTGCAAAATCGAGCCGCTCTACTTCGAGCTTGACGGCAATTTCCCCAATCATCAGCCAAGCCCGATTGAAAAGGCGAACAACCTTGATTTGATTGCCAAGATTAAGGAACTAAAATTTGATCTTGGTTTGGCGTTTGACGGCGATGGCGACCGCGTGTTTTTCTTTGACGAGAATGGTGAAATGCTGGATAGCTCGTTTATCACGGCGATGATTGCGCAGAAGCTGTTAGAAAAAAATCCGGGAGGTAAGGTTATTTACACCGTTGTTGTAAGCCATGCTGTGCCGGATCTGGTGAGGTCGCTGGGCGGCGAAGCGTTGTTAAGTCGCGTCGGTCATTCGTATATCAAGGACTTGATGAAAACTTCGGACGCGATTTTTGCCGGCGAGCATTCGGGCCATTATTATTTCCGCGACAACTTCCGTGCTGACAGCGGCGTGATTGCGGCGTTGATTGTGATGGAAATGTTAAGTGAATCAGAAAAGAAGATGTCGGAACTGATTCGCGAGTTTCAAACTTATTACAAGATTGAAGAAACTAATTCGAAAGTTGAAAACGCGGCGGAGATTATAAATAAAATCAAAGAAAAGTTTCGCGCGAATATCACGCAAGAGTTTGATGGCGTGACGTTCGATTTCGGCGATTGGTGGTTCAACGTGCGATCGAGCAACACGGAGCCGCTACTTCGGTTGAATTTGGAGGCGAAGGATAAGAAGGTGATGGCGAAAAAAACAGTGGAGATCTTGAGAATGATTAGAGCGCAAGTCCAAAGTCTAAAGGTCAAAGTCAAAAGTCCAGAATTCGAATCAAAAATTTTTAATAGAGCATCCTAAATAAAAAAAACGAGCCTCGCGATGTTCGCGGACTCGTTCCCTTGGCACGATGGCCAAGGTGGTTGACTACTTGAGGTTTGTCTCGATCTGGGCCACGGCCGTCTTTGCTTCAGCGGTGTGGCTGTAGTCGGGGCATTCGACGAACATCTTTCCATAGATGATCATCGCGAGCTCGCCGTTCTTGCGGCTGTTCGATTCTCTGAACAACCGCTCATGCTCGCTCCCAGTATTATACAGAATCGCGCAGTCGCGCGCGATCTCTGTCTCGGTTCGGGTTGCCAGCTTCTTTGTCTCGACGCAATCGGTGAACTGCTTCACCAACGTGGGCGGAATGTTGATTCCGTCCAGCACTTCGGCCGTTGCTTTTTCGTCCGCCGACCCATTGTCGCGGAGGATGGTGCAGGCCCAGTCGGTGTGGCCATAGCGTAGAGAATCCTTGGCGCTTTGGATGGCCATGGCTCTCGCGTCACTCGCACAACTGCCGTAATCCTTGAGCAGGCCGAAGAACTCGTTGATCAGCTGCTCCCGTTTCTTGTCGTTTCCTTGGAAGTACTTGACTATCTCCGCACACCGGAGATCAGCGTAGAACTTCCTTCTTTCTACGGACAGTGTTTTGCTGAACTTTTGATTTTTGACCAAGGCGCCCATGACCCCCGTTTCATTCGTGGCGTGGGCGAGGTCAAACGTCTCGCTCACCATAAGCGAAGTGCTCATGCAGAGATTGGTCTCGGCGCAGATGAACACCAGGTACAACGCCGCCAACACATTTTTTTTGTCTATCGCCATGCTCCACGCGGCCACAGAGCTTTTGGCCCTTTCCGATTCGCTGACCTTGTTTGCCGCAATCTCGCGGGCAAGATTTGCTTCGTGGTGCTTGCGCATGTCCGCATTCGGCGCCTCGGCTGTCACGAACATCGTTCCCGTGAGGTCGCGGATGACCGTTTCCCGCGAAATCGTCAACTTCGGTTTTTCTTCTCCACACCCGACAACAACCAGTACTGCCAGCATTGCTACGATAAGCTTCTCCATGTCTTTCTCCTTTTGGGGGTGTTTAGCCCCGCCCCTAGCCGATGTTTGTAATCAACTCTATGCCGATGAGCACAGCGAAAATGCCGCCGGCAATTCCCGAGCCCGTGCAGGTGAAAACAATTCCACTTGCCGCGGTTATGAAATGTGTCAGCCAGTGCATAATTCCTCCTTTAGCTGCCTTTTTATACCTACTGGTCGAGGTGCTGCGCTTCTCCCTGCTGATGAATCATTGCTTCCGACGGATCTGCCGGAGCGGCATCGTGAGGGTCGTTCCCGCTGCCGGGGTTCGGCACGAACACGAAGTGTGGAGCGACAAATTTCTGGATGATCCATGTTATAATGCATGCGAAAATGAGCCACGTGGTCAATGGATCGCAGTATCCTGAGAAAAAATACACAATGAAACTTACCGCCGTTACTGTGAGAAGAATTATTATGTTTACCCCTCCCCTTGCGCTTGGTTGTCAATGGCCAGTTTTTCATTATTTCACAAAAATCATTATATCACACTTTGATAAAGAAGTCAATAGGTGGTGATAATATTTTGTTTAAATTTGCTTGTTTCGCTTAATTTACTTACATCCTACAACCTACTTTCCTACATGCCAACTTTGCTTTTTTGCTTCTATGTTTCTATACTGAATTTATATGATTGGTGTTTTTGATTCCGGCCTTGGCGGCCTAACCGTTCTAAAGGAAATAATCAAAGTGTTGCCCGAGTACGATTACATGTATCTCGGCGACACGCTTCACGTGCCTTATGGTAACAGATCAGATAAGGCGATTTATGATTTGACGAAAAATGCGTGCGATTATTTGTTTGATCATGGTTGCACGTTGATTATCATCGCGTGTAATACGGCGACGGCGAAGGCGCTGAGAAAACTTCAGCAGGAATATTTACCCTCGCTCACCCTCGATTTACCCCGTGCTCCCACGCCCACGCACGTCAACATTCTTGGAGTAATAAGACCGGTGGCGGAAGAAATCGCGCGGTTGAACAAGCAACGCATTGGGGTGATTGGTACGCGCGGCACTGTCAATTCGGAAGCTTATGTGGTAGAATTGGAAGGTCAAAGGGCAAAGGTCAAGGGGCAAAAAAAAGGGCAAAATATAAATTCAAAAATTAAAAATTTACAAACAGGGGAGAGGGAACTGCAGATTTTCCAGCAAGCCTCCCCGCTTCTCGTCCCAATGATCGAGGAGGGCTGGATGAAGCGCAGAGAAATGAAGTCGGTGTTGCGATATTATTTGCGGCCGTTGAAGGCGGCGCAGGTGGAAACGCTGATTCTCGGTTGCACGCACTATCCGCTTTTGTTGAAACAAATCAGAAGCATGATGGGCAAAAAATGTTTTGTGCCGAGTCCGGGTGAAATCGTAGCGGGCTCGTTGAAGGATTATTTAGCGCGACATCCGGAAATGGCAATCACGCTGACGAAAAATAAAACGCGCCGATATTTAGTGACGGATTTAAACGATAATTTTCAAAAAACGGCCGAACGATTTTTGGGGGAGAGGATTGAACTGGAAGAGGCGGTTGTGTGACTGCGCGGCGTGGTTCAATCGTTCCGCGGGTATGCCAACAGGACGCACCCTCCTCTTTCGCGCGCCGCGCTTCGGAGGATGCAAAAGCGGTGCGGTAGTGATACAAATTTATGCAAAAAGAACATTTCCAAGACAATTTTCAAAGTGAATCAAGCAGTCGCTACGAACGCGAGTGTTTTGCCGATTTCAATAAATTTGTGGCGCATTTCGACGCGCTAGAAGAGGTCAGGGGAAAGAAGAATTTGCAGGACGTGCCCGACTTGCGCGAGGCGTTGATGGGCGTAAATGAATGGTACGTGAACGCGATTCGGTTTATTCTGACAGCCGGAAACGACGAAGCGGCGCAAGAAAAATTTTGGCGCGGAGTGCAAGCGCAACTGCAACGGCGCGAGCCAAAGATGAAACGCGTGGAAGATTTTGAAAAAATTAAAGAAAATGTTTTGCGCACCGCGGCGCTTATGCGCATTTTTAACGCGGAAGGCGCGGAGGCGGTGTTAATGATTGGCGACCTTGAAAAGGGCGCGAACGTGGAGTCTTGCGATGTGAAAAAAGTCGTGAAAGATGCGTTGAAAAACGCACCGGATCGCGGCGTGGCGTGGTCGGTCGTGGAAGTTGAGGCACTGGATGCGGAATTGCCGGCCGTACGGGTGCAAAAAGACGGCAAGGTTTATTTGGTCGGCGCGACAAATATCGAGCTGGAACAGGATAAGCGGTTTGTGGCCGGAGATCCGATCGAGCGTTGTTTTTATGTTCTGTTAAATAAAAAAGATTTCGAAACGAGCAACGGCTTACCCAACGCGCGAACGGCGGCGACGATTCGCATTCAAATTGAAGAGTGGTTGAATCGGCAGTAAAAATTATTCTAATCCCAAAGGGATCCCTTCGGGATTGACCTAATTGTTCTAAATAAAGTCCAATGAACAAAGCACCAAATTCCAAATAAATCCCAATTAACCAAAATAAATTTTAATAAATATTTTAGAAAGCGAGGTTTTGGTCTCACGTGCTATTTTTGAACATTGGAACTTACGACATTGGACATTAGGAAATTGAGACTTGGGAATTATTTAGGTAAATTAGAATAATTAGGTTAATTAGGTCAATTCGACTTATGATTTATACAATAATAATCTTCTTCGCCGTCCTCGCAGTTATGGTTTTCGTTCATGAGCTTGGTCATTTTTTTACCGCACGCAAGCTTGGCGTCAAAGCGGAAGAGTTTGGATTTGGCTTGCCGCCGAGAATCGGCGGATGGAAAAAAGTGGGCGGGAAATGGAAATTTTTCTTTGGTAATCAGCCGGTAGAAGATATCCAATCGGAAGACACAATTTATTCGTTGAACTGGCTGCCGGTCGGCGGCTTTGTCAAGATTAAAGGGGAAAACGGCGAAGGGGTCGCGGAGCCGGACAGTTTTGCGAGCAAAAAAATATGGAAACGCGCCACGATACTTTCCGCGGGCGTGATTATGAACGTGGTGTTGTGTTTTTTATGTTTAAGCTTAGCATTTTTTATTGGCGCGCCGCAAATCGTTGATCAGCCACAAAGTAACATGGCGGTGGCGGATCAAAAAATTCAAATCGTGGCGGTGGTGAAGGATAGTCCGGCGGAAAAGGCGGGATTGCAAATCGGCGACGTGTTGCTTGAAATCGACGGTCAGAAATTTACCGCGATTGAAGCGGTGCAAGCGTTTGTCGGAGAAAAAGAAGGAAAGGTTTTGCCGCTGGCGATCGATCGCTTTGGCGAGCGCAAAGAATTCGCCGCGGCGCCCGTTAAGTTGAGCGAAACGGGTAAGGCCGGATTTGGTGTGGGGCTCGCCACTTCGGGCATTGTTTCGTATCCGTGGTATGCGGCCATTTGGCTGGGTCTTAAAACGACGATTTTTCTCGCTTGGCAAATCGTTTTAGCTTTTTACACTTTGATAAAAAACGCGATTGTTGGTTTGCCTCTCGGCGTGGATTTGGCCGGACCGATCGGTATTGCTGTCATGACCGGCCGGGTGGCACGTCTCGGCTTTGTCCACATCCTCCAGTTTACGGCGCTTTTGTCCATGAATCTCGCCATTATTAATTTTTTGCCGTTTCCGGCGCTGGACGGCGGGCGGGTGTTGTTCCTTATTATTGAAAAAATCAAAGGCAAGGCCGTTAATCAAAAAGTGGAGCAAATCGCGCACACCATCGGTTTCGCGTTGCTCATGCTGCTCATCGTGGTGGTGACGGGCCGCGACTTTTTCAAGTTCAAGGATTCATTTATAAATCTATGGCACAAGATAATCAGTTAGAGTTTCCGACGCGTCAACCGACTCAAACGGATGCTCGCCGTGATAATGATCCGGACTTGACGCGGCGCGAAGACAAAAAAGAACTTTTCGCGGCGATCGCGGTGCACACAAACGCGCTGGAGGATCTTTTTGATGAAGCAAAATACACCGTTGAAGAGAATAGTTTTTTGCAAAAAAAAGTACATTTGTATCAATGGCAAAAGCCGGGCTTGGTGGCTTATCGTACCGAAAAAAGAGCGCGAGCGAAAATTATCGATCGAGAGTTGGCTGGTGAGTCCAATGCGCGGCGGCGACAGGAATTGATAGATGAAAAAAACGGTTTGTTGGCGGAGCTGGAGGATTTGACGCGGGCGGTGGACGAGGGAAAGTCGCATAAGTTGGCGGATGAGAAAAAGAATCGCCTGCGTACAAATTGGGTGAATTTTGTTATGGGCAGAACTCAGCTCATTATTGAAGATTTTGGGACGAAGAGACTTGGCGTTGACTGCGGTTTTGGCGCGTTGGCTGATGAAATGAAAATATTACAGACAAAGTATAAGGAATTACTGCGTCAGGAAGCGCGGCTCAAGTCCGTGTTGGAAGATTCGTCCGATATTGATGAGCCGCGGGTAAAAATGCGCGTGGCCGTGATGGCCGCGGAATTGCAGGATGTTTATCAAATGAAAAAGGAATTTGTTACGACCGAGTTAGAGCGGTTCAAAAATCGTTGTTTGCAGCGTCTGCGCGACCTGCGGCGCCGGTTGTTGGGGGAAAAGTTGGAGGTTTGATTGGTTTTGTGGTATAATAATAGCAATAGTTGAAATGGAAAAGGGCAAAGTTGAAATCACAGGGCGCAAGTTACAAGTCCAAAGTCCAAAGTCCAAAGTCCAAAGTTAAAAGTCCGAATCACAGGACGCAAATTAAAGCGCAAAGAGTAGGATTGTGATTACAACTTTTACCTTTGCCTTTTGCACTTTTAACTACTCAAATATGGTAACAAAAACAAAAAAAACAAAAATCAACGGCCAATACCACGCGATAGATGCGGTGAAGTTGTCGCTTATCAAGTCGGAGCTTAATTATTTCAAAGGTTTGTCTATCATGTTGACGGTGCTGATCTTGTGCGTGTTCATCGCCTTTGGCGCGCTCTTTAGCGCCATGTATCTGGAGACGCGCATTACGCGCGAGATTTTTCAGGTGGCCTTGAAAGATCAATTGCCGCCAAATCTGCAAGCCCCGATTGCCGGCGTGATTGACGTGGCCGACGAAGTGGCGTTGGCGGAGGAGAAAGAGGTTTTGGCGGATGAAGAAACGCCATGTTGCGGTGAATCTGCTTCAACGGATAAAATTGATTTTTCCCAATGGCTTTCATTTTCCAAATATGGTGTAAAGGTGTTATTCCCGGAAACATGGACGTATCTTGATCGGCCGGAGCAAAAGCATATTCACTTGTTTGCCGATGGCGGCGTGCGTGATGGTGATTCCACAGAGGCTGGCAACGTGGTGATTTCGTTTATTAAAGATGACATTTACAAAAATTATCCGGCCGAATCATTGGCAATATCGGGGGTTATGTCAAAGCGCTACGTGGTGCCGGGCGAAGATGTTTTAATCGTGCCGCTTGACGGTCAATTCCTGCGCGTGGCGTTTGACGGCGCGATTGAGGCGGACGTGCGGGACGGGATCATCTATAGTTTAGAATTGACGAAGTAATTGTCGCAAGATGGAAAACAATATTTCAAAAATTAATAAGTTTATCGTTTGCATAGAGCAGGATGAGGATGGCGCGTTTGTCGGTGCTGTGCCAGCGGTACGGAGCTGTTACGCTGAGCAACAGAGCATGCTAAGAAACTCGCAACAAGTTTTAAGACTTTGTCTTCGAAACAGTTAAGTTATATGAGAATGTCGCCGTGGGGATTGATTTCTTTCAATCTTCACGGTTTTTTGGTATAATGAATGAGAAATTGGAAACTGGAAATTGGAAATTTGGGTCGGCTAATGTCGAGCAATTATTGCGATTAAGCCTATCAGCCAGCCCTAATTTTCAATTTCTAATTTCTTATTTCCGTTTTATGTTAAAAGTGGCGATTAACGGCTTTGGCCGGATTGGCCGAGCCGCATTTAGAATTATTTTGGAAAGACAGGATATGCAGGTGGTGGCGATCAACGACCTTGGCGATGTAAAAAATTTGGCCTACCTTTTGAAATATGATTCGGTTTATCGGCGTTTTGATCGAGCGGTGGAAGCGCGAGACAAGGGTCTGTCGGTGGGTGGAAAAATGTTTCAGTTTTACTCGATCGCCGAGGCGGAAAAATTGCCGTGGGGCAAGCTGGGCGTTGACGTAGTGCTTGAATGCAGTGGCGCGATGACAACGCAAGAAGCGGCTGAACTTCATCTGAAAGCCGGAGCGAAGAAGGTGCTGATTTCCGCGCCAACAAAAAGCGAAGGCGTGGTCACGGCGGTGCGTGGCGTTAACGAAGAAAAAATCAAAGGTCAAAATATCGTGGCCAACGCTTCTTGCACCACCAATTGCGTGGCGCCGATCATGGCGGTGCTGGATGAGGCGTTTGGCGTGGAAAAGTCGTTGTTAACCACGGTGCATGCGATGACGGCCAGCCAGCGTACCGTTGATTCGGTCAATCCGAAAGATTGGCGCGAGGGACGCGCGGCGAGCGCGAATATGATTCCTTCGACAACGGGCGCGGCTATCGCCACTGCTTTGGTATTGCCGCAGTTGGAAAATAAGTTTGACGGCATTGCGGTTCGCGTGCCGGTGCTTTGCGGCTCCCTGTCTGATATTGTGGCCGTTCTTAAAAAAAATGTTACGGTTGAACAAGTCAATGGCGCTTTTACCAAGGCGGCGAAGGATAAGCGTTTCAACGGGATTTTGGAAACCACGGAAGATGAGTTGGTTTCCGCCGATATTCTCGGGACAACGGCGTCCGCGATCGTTGATTTGAAGTTCACCAAGGTTGTTGACGGCAATCTGGTTAAAGTGCTCGCGTGGTATGATAATGAATGGGCGTATGCGAATCGGTTGGTTGAAATGGCCGAGCGCATGGGGTAGTGCAAAGTCCAAAGTCCAAAGTTAAAAGTCCGAAGCACAAAGCGCAAGTCCTCGTCGGAGGACGAGTCCCTGCCCGCAATGCTATGCAAAGCGTGGCAGGCGGGCGTCCTTTGGCGGACAAAGTCTAGAGTCTAAAGTCTAAAGTCAGAATCGCAAGGCGCAAAGTCAAAGGTCCAAGTTTTGTTATTGGGGATTTGCTTGGGGCTTGGGATTTATTTAGAACAATTAGGTTAATTAGAATAATTTTTTATGTGGTTAACTTACATCGTGACCTTCATTTTTGGTGCGTGCATCGGCAGTTTTCTTAACGTGGTAATTATTCGCTGGCGCGAGGGGCGCAAATTGTGCGGCCGATCCAGTTGCCCGCATTGTCAGAAGAACATCAATGTTTTGGACATGATTCCGATCGTGAGTTTTTTCCTGTTGCGCGGCCGGTGCCGACACTGTGACAAGAAGATTTCATGGCAGTATCCGTTGGTGGAATTTTGGACCGCGGTTTTGTTTACGTTCGCTTATTACAGCCTGGCGCAAGCCGGTTTTGCCATCAATTTTATTTCGTTGATTTTTCTTTTGAAAGTGTTTTTCATCACGGCGGTGCTGATCGTGGTGTTTGTGTCCGATCTGCGTTACTCTTTGATTTATGACAAAGTAATCATTCCGGCGTGTGTTGTTGTCTTTGTTCTTGACTTAATTTTTGCCACCTTTTTTGTGCCGGCGGCGCAAACGTTTTTCTTGGCCGGCACGATTATGTACTTGAAGTCGGCGATTATGGCGGTGGCCATTTGTGCCGGTTTTTTCTTAATTCAATATTGGTTGTCGAATGGCAAATGGATCGGCGCGGGTGATATTTGGCTGGGCGTGTTCATGGGTCTTGTTCTTGGCTTTCCGAATATTATCGTGGCCATGTTTCTTGCCTATGTTGGCGGCGCAATTGTCAGTCTTATACTTATCGCGCTCAAACAAAAAACCATCAAGGGGCAAGTGCCGTTCGGCGTGTTTTTGACGGCCGCCACTTTTGCCGCCGCGCATTGGGGGCATATTGTGTTGAATTGGTATCTGAATAAATTTATCAATTAAAAATAGCTAAGGTTATTCGTCCCTGTTACGGCCACGCCGTCAAGCTGTTTTTCCCCTACAACCTACTACCTACAACCTACTCCCTCCCATATGCAAAAGGGTTTCACGCTTGTTGAATTATTGATTTCATTATTCATCGTCGGAATAATCACCGCCATGGGGGTGGGCAGTTTTGTCAGTTACAACGAAACGAAGAAGTTGAATTTGGAAGCGAAAAATTTGGCCATGCGGATTTCGGAGATGAAAGTGAAAGCGTTTTCCGGCGGTTCGGTTGACGGCGCGGTGCCGCAAATGTTTGGCGTTGAAACTCTGCCGGCCGCGGCTGGTGAATACACGTTGTTCGCCGATAACGATGGCGATTGTGCGTTCGGTGCGGGAGACGCGGTGGTGGAAAGGGTGACGCTAACGAGTGGTGTTAGTTTCGCCGGACTCGGTAATGGTAAGCGGCTATGTTATAAAATTCGAGAAAATAAAACTTGTTTGTTCGGCGGCGCGTGTCCCGGCTCCGGTTCTTACGAATTTTCTTTGACCGCCAAGAACAAGACGGCGGGAGTGGCGGTGGATTTGGCTACCGGCTTGGCAAAAGTAATGACGATAAAGTAGCTGTTCGTGATGAAAAAATATTATAACGAGATGTTTAAGCGCTATGGAAACTACAAAAGACGTACTGTTCAAAGGTAAAAAGATTAGGAAAGCACTATTTCAAAAGGAGTGGTGGTTTTCTGTTGTTGACGTGATCGAGGCGCTTACTAATAGTGACCGGCCAAGTGTTTATTGGACAGCGATGAAGGCGAGAGTTAAAGAAGATGATGGATTTCAGTTATTTACAATTTGTAGACAACTGAAATTGGAGTCGGCCGATTAAATTCGGCTGGCCAAAATAACGGTAAAAAAATAGCTATTCACGGATGAGGGTAAGTTTGGGAAAAAATGAAAGAATGGAACAGAAAAACATCTCAACCGTTCCCGTTCTGGGAACAGTTAAATAATCGTGTGTAACAATTTAAGGTGAATGGACTATCTCGGGTTTAAGTTTAGAAGCGGAAAAATATTTCATGAAAGATAGACCAGGTCAATCCATGATTGAAGCAATCGTGGCCGTGGCGATCATCGGGATCGCGTTGGTGGGTTTTTTGTCGCAGTCAACCTACAATTATTTGGCCGTGTCCGAATCGTTCACGCGCAACATCGCCTCGAATTTGGCGCGCGAGGGGATCGAGGTGGTTCGCAACATGCGCGACACAAACTGGTTGAAAGGCTGTCCAAACCCGGAAAAGCCGGCGGAATGTTTTGTCTGGAATAGCGGCTTTAGCCAGAATATGGAATATTCGGCCGTGGCGATTTTGGACGTGGAGGCGAAAAAATGGTCGCTTAGTTTTGTTAATAAAGACTTTGATGTTTGCGTGGCCGATCAGACTTGTTTGTTGTATAAAGATCAATCAGGTATCCTGACGGCCATGGCCGCGGGAGCGGAGCCGTCCATTTATTATCGACAACTTGAATTACGGCCGATTTGTTCCGATGAATTGGCGTGCGGTGGTGATGGCGTTTGCCAGTCGGGAGAAAAATGTCCCGGCGAACAGATCGGCATCGAAGTGGCGGTGAGAGTGGGATGGAAAAAGGGGGAGGTGTTGCGGAATGAGATGGCGGTGGAGCGGTTATATAACTGGAAATAACGAGGAGATAAAATAACACAAATTTTTATACCTACGACCTACAACCTACAACCTACAACCTCACTGCGGAAAGGGTTTACTTTGATTGAGATGCTCGTCGTTATGTCCGCTTTTCTCACGCTAATGCTGGTGGTGAGCGATATTTTTTTGTCCGTTTCGATTAACCAAAGAAAAGTTTTAGCGGAAGAGCAGGCGTTAATGGACTTACAGTTCAATCTGGAAGAAGTTGTGCAAAAGGTGCGCCTTGGTAAATTCGATTACGACAGCATGTCGTTGCCGGAAGCGCCGCTGGCGCTCTTGATGAACGGTACCGATCATGTCAGTTTTTTTCGGCAAGAGAATAATTGCGCGAACGGCACAGCCGGTTGTTTGATTATGAAAACGAGCGATAAGGAGCAAATAATTTCCGCGGATAATGTTGACGTTCAAAGTTTTGAATACATTTTGACGCCGGAACAGAGCCCGTACGTTTACGACGCAGTGGCGAAAAAGTATTTGAGCGACCGGCAACCGCAAGCGGTTTTATTGTTGAAAGCCAAGGT
>Ga0156693_135_pt1 | contig 24582 bp, 15 predicted proteins | sample RifOxyC2_FD_112023 | JGI IMG/M metagenome (GOLD analysis project Ga0156693, IMG submission 112023) | Candidatus Falkowbacteria bacterium RIFOXYC2_FULL_48_21 | reverse complement strand
ACTTTTGTCCATCAGCCTCAACGGCCGCGTACGTCAAATCCGCGCCCACCGCCAACGCCACGTTGCCGATCAGCGTCCACGGCGTTGTTGTCCATGCCAACACGAACGTACCCGGCTCATCGCGCAACTCAAACTTCGCCGTCACCGACAGGTCTTTTATATCCTTATAATTCTGCGTCACTTCCAAGTTGCTCAACGTAGTTTCGCACCGCGGGCAAATGTGCATGGATTTGTACCCTTCGTAAATCAATTTTTTGTCCCACAGCGTTTTGAACACCCACCAAGCCGACTCCATGAAATCGGTGTCCATGGTTTTGTAATCATTTTCCATATCCACCCAGCGCGCCAAACGATGAATCACCTTTTTCCATTCCGCCGCGTACAAACCAACTTTCGCGTGACACTGCGCGTTGAACACGTCCACACCGAGCGCCTCGATATCCTTGCGGCTATTGAGTTTCAATTCTTTTTCCACGATATTTTCAATCGGCAAACCATGACAATCCCAACCCCAGCGCCGTTCCACGCGTTTGCCGCGCATTGTCCAGTAGCGCGGCACCACGTCTTTCATCGTTGACGCGACAATATGACCATAGTGCGGCGTGCCGGTGGCGAATGGCGGGCCGTCGTAGAAAATATAAGAATTCGATTCAAGCCGCTGGCTGATCGATTTTTCGAAAGTTTTATTTTCATCCCAGAACTTTAGGATTTCTTCTTCGATTTTGGGGAAGGGCGAGGGCATAGTCTTAGACCACGATTAGTATAATTAGAGGATTCGTTTGATTATGCCTGGAGTGAGAGGCTCAATTACTTGAGCGAAGAGCTGCGGCCAATAAAAGTTACCGGCCGCGCCGCGCCTCCATGGCAAATTGAAAAAAATATTTTTCCAGCGACTCGCCGGTAGAATTATATGAATTATCCCCGTAAAAAAAATCAGCCAGCGCTTCCCGCGCGCGAAGCGGTTCCTTCAGCCGATGCCGCCAGCGCGGATCAGCCACCGTGAGATCGATTAACTCAAAAGCTCGTTCGAGTGCTTTTTCTTTGTGCTCATCATTGGCTTTCTTTTGCCAAGAAACCGCGCGCCCCACTTCACTGCCGATATTTCCCATTTGCTCGGCCAGTGTCATTTCAAACCAACGGCCGGCCCGCCTAGACTCGGCGAGGCTGGCGGCTAAACTTTTGTGTTGAATATTATCCATAATTCTACTCGACAAGTTTCTGGATTATTTTCAAAATCAATTTTCTCACGTTCTCATCGTCCACGCCGCGCGACCGATTTCCTTGGCTAGGGCGGAGATTGATCATGGAGTCGAATTCTACTATATCAGGAAACGCGCTATCCGAATATAAATTTATTCCCCACAAGTCATTTTGTTTTGACCCTTGTTCGAGTAGCAACGCTTCCTCGTCCGCATGCAAATCGCCGCCGATGGCCATTATCCCTTTTTCAACATCAACCACCGCTTTGACCAAATCGCCAAAGCGTTCCGCCGCCACCAATTTCAAATCATCTCGTGAAATCTTTTCGGAAATAACCCTGATTAAATTTTCATTGCCTTCTCCCATACTAAACTGATGGTTTACCATGAAGTGATGCGAAGCATCTACTTCATGGTGGTCGCTCTGGGGCTCTCCGCCAGAGGACGGACGCGTCCTTTGGCGCGGAACCCAGGATCTCTGCAATGTGAATGCAGCGCTCTAACCCCCGCCATAGGCGGGTCCGCCTCTGGCGGAAACTGAGCATCTATTTAAATGGTGGACGGCAAAGGGCTCGAACCTTCGACCTCTGCAATGTGAATGCAGCGCTCTAACCAACTGAGCTAGCCGTCCAAACAAAAAAAGCGAAACGCGCCAAGATCCCGCCTGCGCGGAAGGTACCATCTCGGCATTTCACTTAATTGATAGCTGTTACGGGCTTACCCGGCGAGGTCTATTACATGTCACACCGAGGTGGCTTTGAAACAAAGTATTATTGAAAACACCCTGTAAAGCCCTCGAGGTGCGACATGTGATCTTCCCGCAGCGCGCCCCTTCCGGGCTCCCCCGATGATAGCCGAGGTAAAACGCTTTTGAAATTGTCAAAAACATTGTATCGCGAAAATTATTTTGCGTCAAGCGCAAACAAAAATAAAAAGCAGGCCCGTCGTGACGGACCTGCGTGTTGATTACTTGCTCGACTTCCGCGCCTGCGATGAAGTATTCTTCAGAGCCTTGATCATGGCCGCGGCCGGATTCTCCGAGTTCGCAAGCAGGAGCTGCATTGCCTCGGCCTTGCTGAAGCCCGCGGAGACGAGTGCATCCAGTTTGATCTTGCATCCTTTGGCCCAAAGGCCGGCGGATCGCTTGCCAAGCTTGCTCTGCCCGCGCTCCCACAGATCAAGTGCGGTCTGCATTACCAGATCACCGAACACGACCTCGAACACATCCACCAACTGCGGCTCCAGCTCGGCCACCACTTCTTTCGTCAACGGCAGATACTCGGCGAGTGCGCCTTCGAACATGCCGACGAACGGCAGTGCCTGCTCAAGCAACGCCTTTTCCTTCTTGAGCAACTCAGCTTGAGCTAACTGGTCGCCGTACTTCGCCTCAACTTCGGCCCCAACTTCCAACCGCTTTCTGCGAATGTCAGTGCTATCCCTAAGACCAAGACGCTCCTTGAGCGCCTCAATGTCAGCCGCTCGTCCCGTTGCAACAGAATCGATTTCCGCGTTGCGCCGCTTGATTTCCGCGTCCGCCTCCGCAAGAACATTGATCGATTCAATGAGCCGCGCATTGAGCACCGCAATTCTCTTTTCCAAAACCGCCTTCAACTTACTCATCTCGCCTCCTTTGTTATTGCCACCATGGCAACAAAAACGAAGCGTCATTATACCCCCCTAAAACTTGTCAATAGTCAAGTAGTTTCGTAAAATAAATATGCAAATTTACATAAAGAAGCATGAAAAAGTTAACAGAAGTTAATTTGAGTTAATTGACAGTTAATTAGAGCCAAGTTAATTACTTCGTTAATAGGGTAACTCTCTTCAATCAACTTCCATTAACTTCTATTAACTGCTATTAACTTTCTTCTCGCCTATAAGAAAAGGGCGACATATGTTGTCGCCCCTTGTTGTTATTTACGCCAGCAGTTCGAGGAACCGCCGCACGATCCGGTAGCAGTCCTCCATTTCCGAAATCACGAGAAACTCGCGCGGGCCGTGCACATTGTACATGCCGGCGCCGATGTTCGGCGAGGGCAGGTCCGGATACGTCATGTTTACCATGGCGCCATCCGTCCCGCCACGGATGTGGTTTTCTTTTGTGTCGTAACCAACATCGCGGTGCGCCGCGAGGAGCGCGTCCATGAGCCACTGATTCTGGCGAATCGGCGGCTCGGTATTCACGTATTGCAGGCCGTAGCCGCTGAACGCCGCGCGCACGCCGAAGATTTTTGCGATATTGCCGGCCAACTCTTTGACGCGGTCAACGATGAGCGCGAAATCTTCCTTTTCGAACGAACGCGGAATGAACGTGACGCGCGACTGCGAAGCATTGCCGGTGATGTCAGTTGAGTACAAATAGTTTTGCATGGCTTCGCTCATCCACGGCAAACGGAATTCCGCCGAAGCCGCATCGCACACCAGCCGCGCGGCCGCATAGTGCGCCGCCTTCAACTTGCTTCCCTCCACGCCCGGGTGCGCGTCATTGCCGAAAAACTCAACAATCAGTTCGTATCCGCAGAAGCAACCAACATCAATCCCGTTCGGACTCATACCGTCGAGATTAACGAGCCCGCCGGTCCACGACGCCACGATTTCGGGCGACAGATACTTCACGCCGCTCCGACCCACGCGGCCGATTTCTTCGTCCACGCAGAACCAGAGATCGAACGCGCCGTGAGTGGCAATCTTGCCGGCCAAACAATCCACGGCCAGCTGCATCATCACCGCCACGCCGGCCTTGTCATCCGCGCCAAGTGTGGTGTCCCCGCTCGCGGTCACGATCTTCTGGCCGATGAAATTCCGCAAGTCAAAAGCCGGGATTACCGTACCGCTCTTCGGCAGTTCAATGTCGCCGCCCTGATAATCGTGCACAATCGTAACGGCTCCGCCCGGATACTTCGGGTACGTGTCAACGTGCGCCGCAAAACAGGGACGGCGTTTGTTTTCCAGCCCCGCCGTTGCGTCGAACCGAACAATCAGCGAACCGTCCGACAGAAAAATAAACTGCTCGTCTTTCGCTCCCGCCCGCGTCAACTCCACGCCAAGCATGGAATTGAACGCTCTTTCCGCCGGATTGCTCGGCTCCTTTTCTGCCGGTGCGGCACCATCCGCCCGCGTGTCAATCGCGACGTAACGAAAAAACTTTTCCGACAACTCCGCCTGAAATCCTTCGGCCAACACTTCCTGTTTTCGCATGTTCATCTCCATTTGGTTGAATGACTAAAACAAGCTTACGCATGCCATACTTCGCCGACATCATTGAACAACCAATTCCATGCCGCCTCCCGAGGCTTTTGAAAACGTCCAAACAAATGAACTACCTCGCGGCAAGCCGATGAGGTATCGGTTCATTGGAATTTCGCGGCAGAGCCGCGGGGTATTTACCCTAAAAGAAAATAAACAAACAGCTCTTGATGCCGCCACATTCATGCACCTCTCACCGGCTACATCAAATAAACTTGTCAAAAAACATTTTTCACTTCCTATCCGCTTTTCACCCGTCAACGGATAAAAAATGGATAAGGGCGGAGCCTTGTCGTTGACAAGACTCCGCATTTTTTCTTAGCGTTATTTTGCGTATGGTTTGGCGTAGTTTCGTGGAAACGAAATATACACCCCAAACGCCGCGATCAGACAAAACGCGTACAATGCTCCACGTGTTGCTAAAATAACGACTTCAGCAATTCCACTCCGACCGCGAGCAGAGGCACCAAGATCGCGCCGACAATCGCTTCACCCGCAATCAGTCCGGCAGCGAGCGGCGCGCCAAACAGCGAATAACTGCCATCTTCTTTCGGCGAGAATTTCCGCCACACCGCCGCAATCACGCTACCCGTAATCAGTGCCAGGTTGAGTTCTGCCGGCAAAATCAACGCGAATCCGAGAGCGGCCGGAATCGGCACCCACGAAAACCGCTGAATATCTTTACCCTCTTTTCCACGCTTACGCATGGACAACAGGATTTCAAAAAACACGCCGATCACTATCGCGATGAGCGAAGCGAAAAGCGCTCCGGCCGGCATAGCGCCGATACCGTCTTTCATGACTGCCGCGAGCGTGGCGATTTTCAATCCTGTCGGAGCGCTAAGCTGACCGGGATTAAGACCGATGCCATACGCTGTTTCGAGCAGATCGAACATAATCGGCGTGATGAACGCGCCCACCGGAATCATGATGAGCCCGGCAATAATCAGCGTTGTGAACTTACCGCCGATGCGGCGCGCCACCCAAAACGATGGCACCACATTTTCCGAAGACGCTTGCGGGCTGGCGCTGGTATAAGCCGCGACGAGATTATTTTGCACCTGCGCCGGCCAAATCAGGCCGAACAGGAACTGCGTGGCATTAGCCATGAGCGACACGGGTCCGGTACCGGTAATGCTAAGCACCTTGAGCCCGGCAATAATCATGATTGGCTGAATCGCTACCGCGAGAAGCACTTCTTGCCATGGCATTCCGAACCAAGCATTAGTGATCCACACGAGCAGCAAAACGCAACCAGTAATACTCGCCATGATCCACGCCATCGGCACTTTTTCATCGGCCAAACTATTATTTTCGTCCGCCGCCTCTCCATTCCGCCGGCCAAACACGTTCCGGACAACCGGAATAAGAATACTGGTCAACGCCGCCGCGATCATCATGGCCGTGGCCGGCCAAAGCGCCCATTGCACCATGTATTTAAAGTGCGAGGAGTCCTGTGTCAAAAATTCCGCCACGTTTCCGGCCGTACCACAGTTGGCTGTCAAAAATTGCACGGCCTGATCTTTGGCTCCACCGGACAGAGAACTAAGCTGCATCATGTTTATATAACATGCGTCCCAATTCTCCGGCGTTGTGCCACCAAGCGCGGCCAGCGCGCCGACCGTATTGCCAAACGCCGCTACCAGCCACACGCCGAGCAGTTGCGACAAGCCGACGGAAAGCGGCACCAGCATGCCAAGCCCGATGGCTGCGAATTGCGGGCCGAATGACAAACGCAGTCCGGCATTTCCCACCATTGAGGTGATGACGCCGAATCCGTCGCGCAGAAACGTAAAAAATCCGGCCACCGCCGTTGTCACCGTCAACACCGCCCGACGATTTTTTGTCGCTTCAGTGGCCGCCGGATCGGTCAGCGTTTCCGCCACCGACAGAACTGCCCGCGCGGTCGGCCATGGCAACGTCTTGTCGCGCAAGATCATCCGCATCGGCAATATGCCGACCAGTATGCCAAGCACGCCGGAAACAACCAGCCAGATGAACATCTGCCACCACGCCGGATTGAAATCAATTTCCTGGTGAAACACGGTCTTGATGTAGAAAAACGCCGCCATCACCACGACCATGAACCCGACGCCGGTCGCCACGCTGATCATCGTTTGAATAATGTTGAGCTGAATCGCAAGTTTACGACCGCTGATTCCTCGACCGAGGATCGCGGCCGCGAGAAACATACCTGCATAAGTGAGATCCACCGTCATGCCGAGCTTGAGAACCACAAACGGCGTCGCCGCCGCCGCAATGGCGCACAGAAACCCGCCGAGAACAATCAGCCGCCAATTGAATTCGCTTTTCATGTTCAATCCCCCTGTTTTGATTTAAAGAACGGTTAAAAAACTCAAAGGAAATCACTTCCCTTTCCGCCATTCACCTTTTCAGATAAAAGCCGGAAAAGGACGGAACGCTTATTTTCGTTTCAAAGAACATGCCTTCAGCGTATCGTATTTTGAGAAATGAAGTCTAAGGGGCGAACAAGAGCCGGACGGAAACCAAAAGAAGACCGAGCCCGCTCGCGTCAAAAAAACAAACCAAAAAACATCCGCCGGTGAGCGGATGTTTTTATCAGTGTTCAGTTGTTTTTTTCGAGTGGAAACGCCAGGCGGCAACCGGACTAGCCAAGAAGCCAACTCAAAACTCTTTCACCACCAAATGAAATTCTATATCCTTCGGTTCAAAACGCACAGAAAAATTTATCACCTTGCCGTGGACATTGAAACTGATGCGGCGATTCAGCCGCTTTTCAATCGCGCGAACGAGCGGCGAGGCGATCTTGCTTTGAAACTCATTTCGGTCAGCCAAATAATGCGATTGCGGCAATAATGACTTTTGGATTTCCTTGCCGACATTCTCCATCATCATTTTCACGACGGGGATCGTGATGGTGGCCGTGCGAATATCCTTGGACGTCAACTTTTCACCCCTAATATATATATCTTCGTCGACAGAGTCGAGCAGGACGTCCATCGTTTTCATTTTCTCATGCAAGTCATCCGTGGTATATAGATCCTCGTGCAAACCGAACTTGTCGAGATGGAGCACCTTGACCGCGCCGCGCGTGATGAATTCGGAATAAACATTGTTCGACAAGCTTTGCTCGAGCACCACGCCGTTTTCTTCGAGCCCGTCGCGCCACGATATCCAGCCGACCTCCACATCCTCACCGGTCGTGGTTTTAAAATTTTCAATAATATCGCAAAAATCATTTTTGAGCGACTCCGACGCGAGCGAGAACAACACGCCACCGCCCTTGTCGTTGCTGAGCTGTTGGAGCCCGATACCAAATTCATCGTTTCTTTTTTGCACCCGGCGATGCAGAAACACGCACAGATAATCAATGAGCGGCGTAGTCACGCCGAGTACGCCGAGCAGGCTATGAAAATCGTTCAAACTTTTAAACAATTCCCTGAGATAACTGATTGAGGCGCGATCCCGATTCAAACCGAACAGCGCTTCATTAATTTTCAAAGTGGTCATCGACAAAAGCGACATGTAGGAATTCCACATCTTGTCACAATTTTTTTTGACATACATTTCGTGAAAAAGCGGCCGCGCCACCAAATGATATTTGTCGTAATAACGATAAAAAGTGTTGGTGTAAAAATCCGCCAGATCATTCAACTCCTGACTGATTTTGTTGTAAGCCAAAAAGCCAAATCGCCCAGGCGATGTGTGAAGAATGCCAAAATCGAACGGCATGCGAAAAGATCGGTTGCCGTCAATCTCTTCCAAGCGAAAACCGCTGTAATAAATCTTATCCAGAACCGTCAAATCCATCTTTTCCTTGCCTTGAAAATACTTTTTGGCCGCTTCAAACTGTTCGTCCTGTCCGATGAAGTACGCCACCGGCGAGTGCGATTTGATGAGCGAACAAAACGGCCCGCCGCCGGAAGCGACGCCGTGAAAGATGGTGTCAATCTTCCATGCCAGACGAAAGATTTTGATAAACGAAGTTTTATCAAACATCAATTCCGCCGTCGTCATATCCTCCCAACGCTTCAGCTCGCCGTAAGTCAGCTTGCCATAGTGAATGTAAAGGGCGGTGGCAAGAGCGGCCGCAAAAGATGACGAGGCGCTGGCGCCGAAACCGGGCTGCATTTCGCAAATCACGTTGAACGTTACCCCTTTGAATTTCGGATCGCCAAAAAGCTTGGCCACCTCCGCGTTCAAAAACAACAGCAGCTCATCTTGAATTTCGCGCGGGATGAGCGACTCGATAAATTTCTTTTCCCGGAGCGAATAACGGAGCGACTCACCGATTTCGACCCGTCCGTGATTGTTGGCCTTGAGGCCAATATAGGTGCGCAGCGGCAACTTTTGCCGCAAACTGACCGCGCCAAAAAGCGCGGCGCAATTGCCTCCCCACATAAAGTTGCCCGGCGCAGACGCGACCGTGGCACTGGTGGAAAAAAAATCTCTATACACTTCCGGAAAATTCCGATGCAGCCACTCACTGTTGTACTTAAATTTGTCCATACGCTTTGATGATTTTTCACCTTACAATCATCACTTGCCCTTGTCAAGAACGATTGTCAAATCGCTAACCTCACTCATATTATAAATGACAATCACAAAAAAACCAACAAAACACCTTCACCCCTTCAGTGCTTGACAAAGATTTGACGCCTGCTATACTTGACCCATACCCCTGGTAGGGGTGTCTATAAAATTTAACCTGTCGGATGTCGGTACAAGGTACGTGGAAGATGGCTTGGAAAATAGAAAGTGGCAGTGAATTATTTTATCCGGCTTCCAACTTCTAAAATTCAAACCAAAACTCCACTCACCTCGCGCCAATTTTCCTACCTAAATTATGACCGCAGAAAAAGAAGCCGCCCTGATCAATTTCAAAAAGGCCGGAAGCCTAATCGCCAAAATCATCTCCATGCTCGAGGCCGACGAGTATTGCATCAACATCATGCAACAAAACATGGCCGCGCTCGGACTGCTCAAGTCCGCTCATCAGAAGCTGATGGAAAATCATCTCAATACTTGTTTTCGCCAAGCTATGGAGACCAGTACGGAGAAAAGAAAGATGGAAATGACGCGCGAAATTTTAAAGGTGACAAAGTTATTCAATAAATAATTCACTTGTAATATGGAACAAAACACCAAAGAACACGTTTTCCGCGTCACGGGAATGCACTGCGCTTCGTGCGAACTTTTGATTGAAAAAAGGTTGTTGGCGCAAGGCAACATCAAATCGGTTGAAGCGTCGTCAGGCCGCGGCCAAGCCGTAATCGAATATCACGGGGAAAAGCCAAGTGCGGCCAAACTGAACGAGCTTCTTAAAGATGAAGGTTACACTTTCTCCGATGCCGCGCGCGAACATTTCAGGGCGGAAGATGCGCCGGCTGACAAACAGAAAGATCTGTTCATTTCTCTAGCTTGGGGGCTAGGGATTATTCTCATCTTCCTCGGCCTGAACAAGCTGGGATTTTCCGGCCTCATCAATGTGAGCGACGGCTCATCGTTACCCACGTTTTTCGTTTTTGGCCTGATCGCTGGCATATCCAGCTGTGCCGCCTTGGTCGGCGGAATCATCTTGTCCATGTCCAAACAATGGAGCGCTCTATACTCCCCGACCGACGCGCCGGCGAAAAAATTTACGCCGCATTTGCTTTTTAACTTTGGCCGCCTGCTGGCTTATGTCGCGCTCGGATTCTTGCTTGGCGCAATCGGCGACAAACTAAACCTATCGTTTAAATTCGGCCCGATCCTGGTCATCATCGTTTCCGTCATTATGATTGCGCTCGCCCTGCAAATGCTGGGTGTGAAAATGTTCCGAAAATTTCAGCCGACCGCACCGAGATTCATCACACGCTATATCGCGAACGAAACCAACTTCAAGGGTAAATACATGCCGTTTTTCATGGGCGCATTTACTTTTTTTCTTCCCTGCGGCTTCACCATCACGGCACAAAGTTTAGCGCTCTTGTCCGGCAACGCCTTGCAGGGCGGTCTCATCATGCTATTCTTCGCGCTCGGCACGCTTCCCGCCCTGCTCGCCATCGGCCTATCGAGCGCGCGGCTGGCGCAAAATCCCCGCCGCTCGGCCAGATTCTTAAAAGTCGCCGGCATTTTGGTCTTGTTCTTCGCTTTGTACAATATCAACTTCCAACTCAACGTTCTCGGCATTAACAGTTTGAGCGACCTGAAGCAAACGGCCGCGGCCAAAAGCGATTCCGCCGCCAACGACAAAGATTTGGCACCGATCGGCCAAGGTAAACAATTACTCAAAATGAACGCTTCGGCCAACGGTTATTCACCGAACTATTTCAAAGTGCGCGCGGGCATACCGGTGCGCTGGGAAATCACCGACACCGGCACCAGCGGATGTACCAACGCCGTGATTTCGAAAAATTTATTCACCGGCGAAATTCCTCTGACACCGGGACAAACCAGCATCAAAGAATTCACCCCGACCAAACCCGGCCGATACAAATTCAGCTGTTGGATGGGGATGGTTTCAGGCGTAATTGACGTAGTGGAACAAAGCGACACGTTCGGCGCGGCCGGTGCCAGTCTCATCGCCAACACCAGCCAATTCGCCCAATCCGGCGCGGAAAATCAAGGCGGTAGCTGCGGCACGGGTGGAGGTTGCGGTTGCGCCGGAAGTAAATAATTCAAAACAAAAAAAATATGGAAAAAATAATTCTCAACATTTCCGGCATGCATTGCGCATCTTGTGAAAAGATTATCAGTCTCGAATTGCAGGAAGTCCCCGGTGTCGAGTCGGTCAAAATTGATTATCAGTCCGGCGAGGCGGTAATTGAAGCCACCCCCGGAGTGGATAAAGACGCTATTGTGGCTGCAATCAAAAAAGCCGGATATGATGCGCAAATAATAACGGAAGCGCCGAGCGACCAAAATCAAAATGTGATGATAGAAAAAAAAACCGTCAATCATGACGAGCCGTTTAAAATTAAACTGGAAACCACCGTTGAAGCGACCGGCGAGTTTGGCCAAAAAAATGATAAACCGTCGTTTCAAGGAAAAATCAGTCAACACAAAAAAGGTGAATTTGAGGTGCCGAACGGCCGACCGGACATTGATCTCATCGTGGACAAATTGGTCAATTCCGCCAAAATCGGTCAACTGTTAAACGTGTTCTCCAATGATTCAATGGTCTCTCGTCCGTCTCTGACTCCGGCCTCTTTGGCAAAAACCGAGCCAGCCGATACGGCACACTTGACGGCCGGCGCAAACGGTGAAGAACGTTTATCCCTAAACATTACCGGCATGCATTGCGCCTCGTGCGCGGGCATCATTGAACGCAGTTTAAAAAAAATACCGGGCGTCAAAGAGGCCAATGTCAATTTCGCGGCCGAAAAAGCCCGAGTGGCATATGATCGCGCTCTCGTCACCACGGGACAACTCGTTGAGGCGGTAAAAAAGGCCGGCTATCGCGCCGACCTGGCGGGAGATGAGACACCGGAAATGGAAAAAGCGCGAAAAGAAAATGTGATTCGGTCATATTTCCACAAATTCATTTGGGGTCTGGCATTGAGCCTGCCGATGCTCTATTTCATGTTGCTCGACTTCTTTTCGATTCTTCCCGGAGGCAAGGCGCTGTTGCCGTTCATCGGCATTGCTTCGCTCGTTCTGACAACCCCCATCCAATTTATTATCGGATCCGGATTTTACCGCGGCATGTGGAGCAGTCTGAAAATGAAAACGTTCAACATGGACAGTCTGATCGCCATCGGCACCAGCACCGCTTACATTTACAGCTTGGTCTTATTCCTCAATCATGTCGCCAAGACCGGCAGCCTGATCGGCCTCGGTGGCGAAAAAATCGCTGATCTATATTTCGAGACCGCCGCCTTTCTGATCACCTTCGTTATCCTCGGCAAATGGCTGGAAGCCAAAACCAAGGGTCGGACCTCCGACGCGATTAAAAAATTAATGGGCCTGCAACCAAAAACCGCGCGCCTGGTAAAAAATAATCAAACCGTGGATGTGCCGCTTGATACGGTCGCGGCGGGAGACATCGTCGTGGTTCGGCCGGGAGAAAAAATTCCGGTGGACGGCGTCATCACCAAGGGTCAATCGTCCGTAGATGAATCAATGATCACCGGCGAAAGCATTCCGGTGGAAAAAAATATCGGCGACACCGTAATCGGCGCCACGATCAATAAACATGGCAGTTTTGAATTCACCGCGACCAAAGTCGGCAAAGAAACGGCGCTGGCGCAAATAATTCGCCTGATTGAGGAAGCGCAAGGATCAAAAGCGCCGATTCAGGCTTTTGCCGACAGAATTTCCGCCCGGTTTGTGCCGATTATCATTGGCCTCGCGATTGCCACATTTCTGATTTGGTATCTATTTTTGAACGCCACCTTACTCTTCAGCCTGATGGCCTTCACCGCCGTGATCGTCATCGCCTGCCCTTGCGCTTTGGGCTTGGCCACGCCGACGGCAATCACCGTGGGGACCGGCAAGGGCGCGGAGTATGGCGTCTTGATCAAGGGCGGCGAGCCGCTCGAAGCGGCGTGCCGGATTCAAACGATTGTTTTTGACAAAACGGGCACGCTGACCAAGGGTCAGCCGGAGGTTACCGACATTGTCGGCTTGGCATCAAGCGACGAAGAAGAAATCGTCGCCGCGGCCGCCAGCTTGGAAAAATTATCCGAGCATCCCTTGGCCGAGGCAATCGTCAAATATACGCAAGAAGAATCCATTTCGCTCGAGACGGTAGAAAACTTTCAAGCCATTCCGGGTCACGGGGTGGAAGGGGTAATCAAAAACCAAAAGTACTTTTTGGGCAATCGCAAGTTAATCACCGACATCGCCGGCCTCGATATCAGCAAAGCGGAAAGAAAAATTCGCAAACTGGAAGAAGGGGGGAAAACCACCATGATCTTGGCTTCCGACAAAGAAGTGTTGGGGTTGATCGCCGTGGCCGACACGCTAAAAGAAAACACCATTGAAGCGATTCAACAATTGCAAAAGCGCGGCCTCGCTGTTTACATGCTGACCGGCGACAATCGGAGAACGGCCGCGGCCATTGCCAAACAGATCGGCATCACCAATGTCTTGGCCGAAGTATTGCCGGAAGACAAGGCGAACGAAGTGAAAAAACTGCAAAACGCCGGCGCCAAAGTCGCCATGGTCGGCGATGGCATCAACGACGCGCCGGCTCTCGCGCAAGCGGATTTGGGCATTGCCATGGGCGGCGGCACGGACGTGGCAATGGAAACCGGCGGCATCGTGATCATCAAAAATGATTTGCGCGACGTTCTGACCGCCATCAAGCTAAGCCGCGAAACCATGAGCAAGATCAAACAAAATATGTTCTTCGCTTTATTTTATAATGTCATCGGCATCCCGATCGCGGCTCGCGTTTTTGCCGGAATCGGCTTGATTCTGCGGCCGGAGCTGGCCGGATTGGCCATGGCCATGAGCTCCATTTCGGTCGTGGGCAATTCTCTACTACTGCGCCGTTTCCATCCGCACAAGCACAACTATTTGTCGCTGATTGCGCCATACGTAATGGGCGCGGCGTTCATTTCTCTATTTATCATGTTTGCCAAATGGAGTAGCATGTAAACGAGTAAATAAAAACTGCCGACGACCAGTCGGCAGTTTTATAATCCGGCCTTATATGCAAAATAATGGCTGGGCCATCCGTCGCTCCATTTCAACGGGAGAAAAAATGGACCAGACAGGGCTCGAACCTGCCACCCCCTGCTTGCAAAGCAGGTGCTCTACCAGATGAGCTACTGGCCCAGAACTACTCGCTCGCTCCGCTCGTTCGAGTTCTGGGCAAGCCCATCACTGTAAACGATAACGGTCTATTACTCGCTCCACGTCAGTTATGGCTTGCCCGGTACCGGAGCAAAGCGACTGGTGCTGGAGCAAGCCCATCACTAAGCGATAACGGCTTATCAGTCTCTCGCTCCGCTCGCCAGCAACGCTAAGCGTAGCTTTGCAAGCCGGCAGCACTTCGGGACAAACCCCGATCACGATATAAAGACGGAACTCTCTTATACTAGCAAACGGAATAGATCAAGTCAATCGAACCTCTTCTTTCATAAGAATGCTCATTGATCCATAAAAAACGTTACCTTGATCCCATCTCGGAAGGGGTGCCCTGACCGGTATCCCGTGCTCAATGACTCGTGATCTTATCACGCGCTTTTCATTAACCAACAAACAGCCAGGCCGTCACACGACCTTGCAATCTTACATAAAACGCGATACATTTAATTTCAATAGCCTTCGCGTTTTCATTTTCTAATCCTTTAAACCATGCTTTCCGCCAAAACCATCAGACAAGCCCTGAAACGTCAAACCGAGTCGCGTATTTACGAACGCGGCGTGGGTTATTTTCGAGACGGAATGGTCGGCAAGTGGTCGGCGAAAGAAAACCCGGGAAAAACGACCGTAACCATCGAGGGAGAGGTTGAAGGGAACGACATTTATGATGTTAGCCTCGAGTTCGTCGCAAAAACCGAAACTTTCGTTGCGATAGACTGCACCTGCCCATACGATGACAATTGCAAACATGCCGTGGCACTTGGACTCACCTATGCGGAGTCACTAAAAGATACCACAAAAAACATGGCTCCGGCCGTCAAACAACCGGACGTGTCCATCAGCACGAAAACATCATCTTCGCTAGATGAAGCTCGCCTGCGCCAAGCGCTGAAAGAGCTTGGACTTTCGACCGAGTCTATACCAAAAAGCATGATTGATAAATTACTACTTTTTCGCCGACCGATCGACTCGCCGGCCGCAGTCACAAACAATCACAAACAAACGGCTATCGCCTCGATTCATGTCCAATCATTCAATCCCAAAGATTATTTTCTTATTATAAGTTCAATCAACGGCTACGCACCGATATTTTACAAAACGGCAACGCGGATGCAAGCCAGCATCGGTGCCGTGCTCACGCGAAAAGACATTACTGAAAAACAACGCGAGTTTTTGACTTATATAACCGGCGGCCGGTTTCAGCAATTCCAATCCCCCCCACCCGACCCAGCCAAACTTTTTCCACTCATGGCGGAATCGGGCTTCCCTGTTTATACTCATTTACCTTATTACCGCGAGCAACCGCTGACGCTTGATCTCCACCCAGCACCGTTAAACGCAAAAATTATTTGCGCGGCGACACCAATGGCCTCGGATCAAACCAGAGTCCACCACGCTTTTTATTTTCGGATACCAAAGGATTACGGGACAAAAAATATGGCTTGGCGTGAACAGCCGTTTTACGTTCATGGCGAATATCTCATTGTGGAAAAAGGTGATACCGTGGAAAGTCATCGGCTTTCGCCACTGCTCGCGTCGATTTTCAGCCGCCTGAGTCCAGTACTTGCCCCTTATGGAAACTTCGACAACAACATTAAATATTTACAAACGGAATTGACCGGCGATGAAATAGAAAAATTTGACGAGGTAACCGCTGATGCCACGCGACTGTTATCCTTGACCGCACCGTTACCCGCTTTGAAACCGCAACCCGTTTCCGCGGCGCCTCAACCGGGATTTTCTGTAGAGTTTGACAATACGGCTCAAACCATCCGCGTGGCGCCGATTATGGATTACGGAATTTATCAACAAGATATTTCTGAAAGCGTCTTTGCCAGTCGCCGATATAATAGCAGCGCTGTCAGCCGCCGGCCATCGTTTGAACACCCCGGGAGCCATATCATTACCGTCGAAAACGGCATTATCCATAGCGCCAAAGTGGCGGAAAAACAAGAAATAGAATTTTATCAAGAAACGGCCAAGCAAGCGCTCGCGCTCGGTTTCACCAAAACGCTTAAATGCCAAAAAAACAACACCGCTCAATTGACGGAATATCTGCGTAATAGTTGGCCAAAGCTCGTTGCTCACGCCAAACAGCAAGGATATAAAATTATTTTCACCAAGGATAAACTGGCACTCGAACAAGAAACTTTTCGCGCCGATTTCACCGCGGATATAAACGCCGAAAGGGATTGGCTTTATTTTGATCTGGCCTGTTATTGCGGCGATGAACGGGTCACGCTCGAAAAACTTTTCAACTTTATCAACAGCACCCAGCCGTTTTGGCGCAAAGACGACGGCACGTTGGTCGAGATTGCCAATCGGCCGGAATTGGAACGCTTGGTGCGCTTGCTGAAAAGCTTTCATGCCAAAGAAAACGATGGCTTCGAAGGCTCATTGCATCGGGCGCCCGAGCTCGAATATGTGATGACGAGTTCGCCACATTACAATTCCATTCGCGCCAAAAATTTCCAGCAATTCATGGAGCAGGTACAGACCGGCCAGCCGGTAAAACGAGTGCGCTTGCCGAATCGACTGGGGAAAATCCTGCGTCCTTACCAAAAGCACGGAATTGAATGGCTCTATTTTTTACGCTCTTTCCATTTTGCCGGCATTTTGGCCGATGACATGGGTACGGGCAAAACCCTGCAAACATTGTGCGTACTGGCCATGGAAAAAATTGCCAGTCACCCATCGCTCGTCGTTTGTCCGAAAACATTGCTGTACAACTGGCAAGCGGAAACAAAAAAATTTTTCCCTACCTTAAAGGTATTGATTTATGACGGAACATTACCGGAACGCCTGGCATTGCGGCCGAAAATTATTCGATCCGACTTGGTAATTGTCAGCTTCGGCACGCTCAAGCATGACGAAGAATTTTTTTGCCGGCCGGAGATGCGTTTTAACTATGCCGTGCTGGACGAAGCGCAATTCATCAAAAATCAGACGACCAAAAACGCCCAAGCGGTAAAAAAACTCACTTGCGATTATCGCTTGGCACTGACCGGCACCCCGCTCGAAAACAGCGTTTCAGAGCTGTGGTCAATCTACGATTTTTTAATGCCCGGATTTCTAGGCAGTCACGAACATTTTACCAAGCATTTTCATAAACCGATCATGGACCATGGCGATCGGCCGACACTGGAACATCTGCGCCACAAAGTCGCCGGTTTTATGTTACGCCGCACCAAGGCCGAAGTCTTGCCTGATCTACCGCCAAAAATCGAACAGTCCAGCCAGTGCCATTTAAGCGAAGAACAGAGTATCCTGTACCAACAAATTCTAACCCAAGTGCGCGGCGAAATTTTCTCCACCGTCGAAAAAAAAGGATTCAACGGCGCGCAAATTCATATTCTGGCCGGACTGACCAAACTGCGCCAAGCCTGCAACCACCCTGCGCTGCTCATCAAGGACGGTGATTTCCGAAAATATGAATCCGCCAAGCTGACCATGTGTCTTGACCTCGTAAACACCGTCAGAGAGGGCAACCGAAAAGTATTGATTTTCAGTCAATTCACCAAAATGCTGGACATTGTTTCCGCCGCCTTGCAAGATCAAAACATCAATCATCTGTATCTTTCCGGCCAAACGAAGGACCGCCAAACTCTTATCGAAAAATTCAATTCCGATGCGGCAATCACCGTGTTTCTCATCAGCTTGAAAGCCGGCGGCACCGGATTGAATCTGACGGCCGCCGATACGGTGATCATCTTCGATCCATGGTGGAATCCGGGCGTAGAAAACCAAGCGATAGATCGCGCTCACCGCATCGGCCAAACCAAAGCCGTTAATATTTATCGTCTTTTGACCGTCGGCACAATCGAAGAAAAAATTCAGGCTCTCAAACAAAAAAAACAGCATCTGTTCGACGCATTGATAAACGAAAGCAAAGATCGGTTCAAAAAATTAACTTGGGACGATGTCCGCGAACTGTTCGCCTGACCGAAACGTATTTTGAACAAAATAAAAAACGGCTCAAGGAGCCGCTTAATTGTAAACTAACGGAACAGGGAAAGCTCGACCAACATCTCCGCCACCGCCTTTTCCGGCAACGTGTCGAGGAACTCAATCTGCACGGTGGCCACGCGACCGGTATCGCGAAACCGGCGAAAAACCGACTGGCTCAAATTGTTCAACTTCTGCGCCGCGAACTCGCGGCCCACTTCCACCAGCCAAGCGGGTTGCAACGACTTAATCAAACAAACCAGCGCTAAGAGCTTGTCCGGCGAAAACGTCACGACCGCACCGCTCCCACGGCGCGGATAGATCGTTTCGGCCGGAACCAAGTGGCGGCAAAACGCCGCTTCCAACTCTGGCATTGTCAACGCTTCGATCGCAGATCCGTTCACCGACAAAAGTCCGGTTTGTCCGCAACCGATGTCCACATCGTAAGGCCGCGGATCCCGCTGCGTCAATTCACTGTAAACAAGATCGCCGTCCGGCGTCTTACGTCGCGGAAAAATCTTACTGCCGCGCTTCAACGTTGCTTCGGCGTTGTGAATGAAATAAACGAACGCCCCGCATCGCGGCATTAACAACACTTTTTCCACAGCCGCTTTCACATCTCGCCAAAAAGCCATGGCTTTCTCATCATTCGACCGCCGCAATTGCACGTAATCGTTGAAATTCACCACCCGACGACGCATCCGCGTGTTCACCACCAAGGAAACATCAAGTGGCCGAAGCCTCTCCGCCGCGCGCGCGATCATTCCCTCCACCGGATCGCCGCCATGCGGCACAACGAAAATTACGGGCATCTTCCCCACCTGTTTCCAACCATAATCCGTTTCCATTGTCACCTCCAATCAAAGAACAATCGCTTGGCGTAGCTTAGCGCGACAGCGAACGAAAGTCAAGGCGTTAAGCAACGCAAAAGAGCGACTTTCCCGTCGCTCTTTTGTTTGTTATTCTCGATTAAATTTCTTTCTCGCCAGAGGACTAGTGCGTCCTTTGGCGCACGTCCTGCGTCGGACAACTTTTACTCTTCTAACTCTCCCCCCTGATCCGATTTTTGCCCCTGTTTCTCCGCTCCCAATTTATCTGAAATTATCTGTTCCAGCTTGTCAAACTTAGCCTTGTTTGCAGCATCCAGCTTCGAGGTCGATTTCATATATTTCTGCATTATCTTCATCAACTCCGACTTGATGTCGTTCATCGCCTGATTGGCTTCGCGGAAATCGCCGACGTTGGCGCTGTCGATGACGTCCACTAACAATTCATCAACAATCCCTTTAACCTCTTTATTTTTCAATCCTTTCAATCGATATTTAATCTCCTTCATCTGATAAAGCACGCCCATAATTTCACCCGGATGCAGGCCGCTGTGAATCGGCTCCATGGCCATTTGCGCGTCTTCCATGTTGCCTTGATCATAATTCGTCTTGGCCTCATTGTACGCCGCCTCCGCCTCGCCCAAAGCGCCGCTGATTACGCTGATATCCAGCCCCAAATTAATAAATGGTTTCTGGGTAATCAACTTTTTTGCTTTTTTCAAATCCTTGGCGATATTAATTAATTCTTTCGGCAACTCCACCTTCGCCCGAATCACATTCACCTCATCCCACAGTCGCGCGTCCCAAAATTCCTGCATCGCTTCGCGCAAACTCATATCCTCCGTCGGCGCGCTGATATTTTTGTAGAATCCGGTCGCTTGCGTCAAAAGATCGTTAATCGTGGCCGCATCGTCCGCGCTGTTGGGCAATTTTTTCACTTGTTTCAAAAATCTTTTCAACTCGCTCTGAATATTTTTCAACTCCTTCAACGCATTTTTCACTTGCTTTGGATCCACGAATTCCATTTCCATCCCGTCATCGTCTTCGGAAATAAATTGTTCGCCTTTATCGAACTGTTTATCTTCTTTGTTCGGTTGCTTTTTATTTTCTTCTCCTCCGCTGAATGCGGCAGGCGGCACAGGAGTATTCATCGCTTCTCCACCGGACGTGGTCGGTGTCGGAACAGGTACCGGCATCGGTTCTCCAGAGGTCTTCGTAACCGGATAAGGGGCAACAATCGCTCCACCGCTGACCGGCGGATTGACAACCGTTGGCGTGGTGGCGTCGGTTATTTTTGACGGTTCGGTAACAATGACTGTTGCGGCCATTGGCACGGATGCATCGGTGGCCGGCGTTATGATTGTTGACTGGCCCGCAGGGACAGATTCGGTCGAATTAATAACAACATTTGCCTTTTCAGTTGCCGGGGCGGTTGACGTGGCTTGTGCCACTTTGTACGTTCGGATAATCGGCGTGCTCATTTTAATCTCCTGCGCCATGGAAAAAAGCGGCAAATCCACAAAACTAAAAATGGTCAACGCGATGATCGGTAAAAAAATCGATGAGTGCACGCACCGCTTACCATGTTTAACAAACTTGTTTTCATCACGCTTCATACTTTTATATTAGTTTTAATGTCTCTATTATAGCACGGATAAAGCCCACCACCCAGCCCGTATTCCACAACGGTTATTTTTCTGTTAAGATACATACATGTCAAGAAACAAAAACAACTTTTGCCCCGCCTGCCATCGCCCGAAAATCACCCATTGGCAAAATTGGGTCGAGGCTTCGGTGTCGTTGTTTTTCCCCAGATTTTTAACGCTTCTCTCCAAACGACTTGACCGCCACTTCTCAAACGTCTTGCCAATAATTTTCACCACCCTCGGACTGGCGCGCTTTGAAACTTTGACGGAGGAAATCAAAATCGAATCGCGCGCCAGACTTTTCATTGACGAAGCGAAACGAAACGGCGCCAAGGTGGAAATTCTTAAAACGCGCTTTGGTTATACCGACCATTTCCGCATTACGGCGAACGGCCAAACTCGCCACTTCGACACTCTGCCCATTGCCGAGTTCGCGAACGAACGGCTGGCCACGGACATTGATGACAAGAAAATTTGCACGCAAATCCTGCGCGTCGGCGGCTTTCCCGTTTTGCCGAGTCGCGCTTTTTGGTTCTGGCAAAAGAAAAAAGCGCTGCGCTTTGCCGAACAAATAGGCTTCCCCGTCGTAGTTAAGCCGCGTGCCGGCTCGGTGGCGCGTCATGTCACAACGGACATTGACAACGAACTCGAACTCGCCATGGCAATAGACCATGCCAACGAATTTTCACCATACTTTATCGTTGAAAAATATCTTGCCGACCGCTTTGTTCACCGCGCCACGGTGATTGACGGCGACTTTGTCGCCTGCGCCAAGCAGCTGCCGGCGCACGTCGTTGGCAATGGGGAATACTCGATTGCCAAGCTCATGGAACAAAAAAACACCGACCCGCGGCGCGACAACAAATTTTATCACGCGCTGGCGGCGGATGAGTCTTTCTTGCGCGGTCAAGCGTTAACAACGGCCAGCGTCCCGCCGGCCGGTCAAACCATTTTTCTGCAAAAAGATCCCTTTATGCGCCATGGCGGCGACATTGCCGAGGTAACGAACGAAATGCATCCTGACAATCAAAAACTTTTTTTTGATATCGCCAAACATTTCGGATTAAAAGTGATCGGCCTTGATTTCATGATCAAAGACATTTCCAAGTCTTGGCGTGAACAACCCTGCGCCGTGCTCGAAGTCAACACCGTGCCGTGCATTGAGATGCATCATTATCCCATTTACGGTCAGCCTCAGGATGTGGCGGGGGAGATATTTAAAATGTTTAAAAAGTACTATTGAGCTAATAAATTTCACCCGGCTTTAGCCCCGAAGGGGCTCCTTCGGAGCCGGATACGCAGTCACAAATATTTCAAAGCAAAGGCATGCGGCACGCCCCACGAACATCACCACCACACGTCCGCGCTTGTTTCCGCGCCACGACTATCGATGCGCGAGGGAGGGCGTACGAGCGAGCCACGGAACCCCCTAGCCCCCTTTTCAAGGGGGAACACTGGGCGCGGGGCGAAAGCGAACCATTTTCAAGGGGGAACACCGGGCGTGGGGCGAGAGCGAAAGGCATACAAGTCGCTTCGCGGTTGATGGCAAAAGCAACGCGATTCGGCGGCACGAAAATTCCCGCGCTGACAAAACCAAAGGAATTCAAACATAAATAACGCACTGATTTCTAACACATTCCTATGAGTTTATTAATTATCGCGATCATCGCCGCCGCCATCATCTTCGCCGTACTGATAATTTATTTTATTTTTTTCTTCAACTTCGTATTCCTCGGCCACAATCTACCGACCGGCAAAGAAGCGCAAGGGCTGGTGGAAAAATTTCTCGTTTCCAACGGCAAAACCAACGCCAACTTCATTGACCTTGGTTGTGCCACGGGCATTTTTTCTTGCGCGCTGAAGGAGCGCTTCCCGAACTTGAACATAACGGCCGCGGACAAGGACTGTTTGCGTATCCTACTTGCCAAGTTGCGCGCGAAGCTACTGAAGCGGGACGTGAACTTCATCACCAAAAATATTTTCGCCCTTGACGTCAGTCGCGCGGACGTAGTTTACACCTATCTCTGGTATTCCGTCATGCCGCCGCTCGAAAAAAAACTCTTGGCCGAGCTGAAACCGGGCGCAATCGTCATTGCCAATGAAAGTTTTTTCCCGACATGGCGGCCGGTGAAGGTGATTGATATTTATCCGGGAAAAAATAATTCAGAGCGGCTTTTTATCTACAAAAAATAATTTTGATCTAAAAACGGCGCTCCCATGCACCGGCGCATGGGATCGTTTTTGTTTCGCCAAGTATTCAAGCGTCACAAAACAACACTTCTCCGCTGAGAAGCATAGCAGTACAAGCCACAGCGATAATTTCCAAACTCAAACACATTCTCATCCACCAGAACATACCGCGCATTTCTATAAAAAAACGAGGCTTTGGCGATATCGCCAAAGCCTCAAGTGTTCAAAAAGGAACAAGAATGCAAGGAATCAAAGATCAGAACTTCCGAGACGCACCAACCCCAACGCGGCCGTCGCGAGCACCATCCCAGTGGCTGACACGGAGCCCGCGAGCCCTGAAGCGGTCAACACAGGACACCAAGCCAGCAGCCACCTGATCGGTTTTCACTGTCCGCTCCTTACAAGCGCTCCACAATGTCTGATTCGGCCGCACATTTGTCTTGCGGAAAACGAGTATTTCCTTGGAAACTTCGGCGATGGTGCTCGGCACCTCATATGCCGATGCCAGCATTGCCACCTGCTCGTCGGGAAACTTGCTCGTCGAACCGGGAACGATCTCCTTGAGCAGGAGATACCACCGAAACTCCATTGTCGCCACATCGGTGTGTGGCTGGCCGGCATGCCACGGATTTTCCGCGAAACAGAACCGCGGCTGATTATCCCCGATGGACGGATGCAACTTAAGCCACTCCTCCACCGTAAATGGAACACCGTTGATTTTCGTGATTCCGAGAAACGCAAAGTGCGTTTCTTTCACCAGCTTGCCCTGGTTGTATGGGCACGGCCCGTTCAGAACATCTTCGCCCCACGGAAACTTCGCGGCTTCACGGAGCTGACGCTTGGTGAACTGGACATTGTAATAACTCGCCCAGTCTGCGGCGTCAAAAATGTTGCGGCCCATGATCTGCCGCGCTTCGGCGGCGGTGATCACCTTCTTTGCCGACGCCGGAACAACCGGTCCGGCATTGTGCTTCGCCAAAGTGACAAGGTACTGCGCGAGACCGGCGGTATACTCCGTATCCGTGCGCAATCCTTCGAACACCACGCGCGGATCACCACCCGCCGCCTCGATCGCTTTTTCGAACGCGACAACGCTTTCGCCGAGAACCAGTCCCCGAGCCGAAGCGCGCAAGAACTCTTTTCCTTCCGGTGTCTCGTCAAGGAAGCGCTCATAAATGTCATATGCATCGCCCCCCTGTTTCAAGATCGCGCCATCGAACTCCAGCGCCGCTTTTTCGTACTGTCCTTTTCCCAACTTGTACGCACTCCTCAGCTGTTTTGTGCCCATGGCACACCTCCAGTTTTGTGATTCATTCCCCTTTTCCCTTTAGAGGCTTTAAGGAACAAATCTGTCGCCTGCCGGACGACGCGGACCCCCCGCTGCTCGCGAGCGGCGGGGACTTGTCTCATGATTGAGACGAGCGCTCCGGAAACCGTTGCCAGCGTCCGAGGCGCTTGTTTCAAACCTTGACACGACATGCAAATATAGCAAATCTTTTTTTGAATGTCAAGTTAGATGAACACTTTTACTGTATAATTAGACAAGTAATAACTCAAATAACAAACGCTTCCATGCACTAGTTCATAGAAGTGCCTTAATCGCATTATAACTTCCGGCACCACACAGCGACACTCCCATGCTCCAGCGTATGGGAGCGTTTTTGTTTCGCCAAGTCTTCAAGCGTCACAAAACAATACTTTTATGTTAAAAATCATTTGTCAGCAAAAAAACAGCCGCGCGAGGCGCGAACT
>Ga0156693_166_pt3 | contig 31424 bp, 18 predicted proteins | sample RifOxyC2_FD_112023 | JGI IMG/M metagenome (GOLD analysis project Ga0156693, IMG submission 112023) | Candidatus Falkowbacteria bacterium RIFOXYC2_FULL_48_21 | reverse complement strand
TCCTCTTCAATTTCGCGTTTGATTCCGTCCAACGGATCCTCTCCCCGATCCAGCCCGCCGCCAACAAAATCCAATCGACCGGGCGATGGCGTTTTTGCCGAGCGGCGTAATAACAAAACCTTGCCCGCCTTATTGAAGAGGAGCGCCTTTTGCCCAACCAAGGCGTAAGATTTTACAAACTTTTTCATATAATTTTACTTCAATAACTTTTTACCAGGCTTCTTTTCTAAATAATTCCGCGTGCTCACCACCGACCGACCCAACTTCTTTTCAAGCGCTTGGCGCGCGTCGCCGGCGATCTTGCCGCCGACTCTGGCGTCTTGTTTCAACTTCGGCACACCGCGCGAGTATTCGACCTTGTGAATTTCCGAGGTTGACTTTTCGCCGAGCATGGTAAAAATCAACTCAAAATCATCCATGTGGTCGCGGAGATTTTCACGTTTTAAACCTTTCAACTTCTTGTATTTTTCCGGTTTAAGTCCAAAGGTGGCCTCGGATATTTCCGCGGTTAAAATTTCGTAATCTTTTTGTTCTTGCGCCCCGCGCTTTTGCCATTCGTCCGTCAATTCCTCGCGAATCACGATCCCGCGCATGCGCTGTTCGATCCAACTATCCGGGTAACCTTTCAATTTATATAACATCCGCGTCCGACGTTGACCCAACTCCGGATTTTCAATTTCTTGAACACGCTCGAATCCGACCCGCGCCAACCAGCGCTTGAAAGGTTCGGCTTTCGGCGAAGGAATTGACTGCACAATACGAAAAATCCCCTCGGCATTGGCACAATCAGTTTCGCGCATTTTTCCATCATCGGCTAACAATTTCAACTGTCTACAAATTGTAGATAGTTCAAATCCATCGTCATTTTGCACTCGCGTCTTCATCGCTGTCCAATAAACACTCGATCGCTCACTGTTAGTCAGCACCTCAATCACATCAACTACCGAAAACCACCATTCATTATTGTAAATGACTTTCCGAACCCTCTTTCCCTTAAACAAAACAATTTTTGTGTTTTCCATATTTTTATAAATTATTTTTTTGGTATTTCAATGCCCCACCATTTTTACCAAACTCCGTAACTCGCAACCGTCGACAAATTGTCGATGGTTCATTATACCGCCACGCAGTAAACCAGGACGCACCCTAAAGGGCTGCAGTAATTAATGAGGTTTTGTGCCTTCAACTTTGCACTTTTCCCTTTGCCCTTTGCGCTACTCTACTTCCCCGCCTCCTTCCTCAAATACGCCTCGATAAACTGAATCAAATCGCCGTCCAAGACCGCCTCCGGATTGGTCGTTTCAAAACCGGTGCGATGATCTTTGACCATTTTGTACGGGTGAATCACGTACGAACGCGCTTGATTGCCCCACGCCGCCTCGGTGAATTCGCCGCGCAAACGCTGTTTTTCTTCTTCCTGCTCCGCCTCGTAATAACGCTGCAACTTCGCCTGCAAAACGCGCATGGCCTTTTCCTTGTTCTGCATTTGCGATCGTTCATTTTGACACGCCACGACAATGTTGGTCGGTAAATGCGTGATGCGCACGGCCGAATCCGTCGTATTCACGCTTTGCCCGCCCTTGCCGCCGGAACGAAACACGTCAATGCGCAATTCTTCCGGCTTGATGGTAATGGCCGCGCTCTCAGCCATGAGCGGTAGCACTTCAACGAGCGCAAACGAAGTGTGCCGCATTTTTTCCGCGTCAAACGGCGAGATACGAACCAGCCGATGCACGCCGGCTTCGGCTTTTAAGTAACCGTAACAATTATTTCCAAGCGCTTCGAACACCACGCTCTTCACGCCAGCCTCGCCCCCGGCGGACAAGTTTAAAATCTGCGTTTTCCATCCCTGCTTTTCGCAAAAGCGCAAATACATTCGGAGCAACATCTCCGCCCAATCCTGCGCGTCCGTGCCGCCCGCGCCCGCGTGAATGGCGACAAGAGCCGGCTCGGCGTCATATTTTCCGTTGAATAACAAAGTAAACTCCAACTTTTCAAACGCTTTTTCCATAACCGACAATTGCTTTTCCGTTTCCTCGCGCAAGCTGACGTCCTTGTCTTTTTCATCCAACTCGGCGATTTCCAGCAAGTCCAAAACCTCGCGGCGCAACTTTTCCCACGCGCCCACTTCATTTTCAAGGTCGCTAACCAGTTGCCCCACCGCCTTTGCTTTGTTTTGATCAGACCAAAAACCGGGCAGCGACATGGCGTGTTGCAATTCGATGATTTTCGCTTTTTTTTCGTCCGCGCGCATGATTCGCCACGCCCGTTCCACGCGATCGCGGAGTTCGATGATACGTTTGACTAGTTCATGCATAATTAACACGAATAATCGCAAGGCTCGCGAATGACACGAATAAATCACAATGTTGTCCATTCGCGTCATTCGCATTTGCGATTATTCGCGTCATTCGTGTTATTACTATTCCTTCCGTTTCTCAAGCTTAACTTTTATTTCCTTCTCCGCGTCTTTACTGAATACTTTCAACTTAACCTCATCACCCGGCTTAAACTTCGCGATCAGACCGGCCAAAGATGAATCTTCGGTGATTTTCTGACCGCTCACTTCAAGAATAATATCGTTCTCAACAATCCCCGCCTTATCCGCCGGACTGTCCTTTACCACGGCCGGCTCATCCGCGGTTTGGCCACGCAAAACCATGGCACCATATTCATATTTTAATTTATTGGCTGTCGCGATTTCTTTGTTCAAAATGGCGTAACGCACGCCGAGCCACGGCCGGATGATTTCACCGAACTGTTTCACGCTTTCAATCACGCTTTTCGCCTGATTGATCGGAATGGCAAAGCCGAGAGACTGACCTTGCCAGCTCACCGCAGTGTTGATGCCAATAACCTGTCCGGCCAGATTCAAAAGCGGTCCGCCGGAATTGCCCGGATTGATGGCCGCGTCCGTTTGAATCGCCTCTTCAATCACTTCCGACTGCCCGGCGCCGCTACTTGCCTCCACTCGGCGATTAACGCCGGAAATCACACCGCGCGTGACCGAATTGCTATACTCACTAAGTGCGTTGCCAATGGCAATAACGGTTTGCCCGATTTGAATCTTGTCCGAATCGCCAACATCGAGCACCGATAAATCTTTGGCTTCAATTTTCAAAACGGCAATATCACTTACCATATCGCGACCCAACACTTTGGCCTCAAACTTTTTCCCATCGTTAAACACGACTGAATACTCCGCCTGCTCGTCCGCCACCACGTGCTTGTTCGTCAAGATAAGCCCGTCCGCCGCCATGACAAAGCCGGTACCGCCGCCCACCACCTGCTTTTCCTTTTTACCGTTTGATTGCGGCGCGGGCAAGCCCTGATTCCAAAAATCAAAAATATTCGGACCGGTCATGTTGTAAAAATTTTCCAATTCCTTCGTCACCACGATACTAACCACAGACGGAGAAACCTTTTTCACCACGTCAATCGTCGCCGAGTCTTCCGTCACTTCATAAACCTTGGTTTGGCCGGTCGCTTGCTGAACCACTTCGTTGCCGAGGAACTGCCGCCCCCATTCGGTTTGCGCCAGCCTTGGTTGAAGGAAAAACGAACCGCACGCGCCGGCAAACGCGCCGACGATCAAACTGACAATCACCACCACGGACAAATGATTTTTTACGGATAAATCGTTTGACATAAATTTAAGTGGAGGTTGGTGCAAGGTACCTGGATGCTGGTTTGGTTGGTGGAGAACGGAAAGTGGACAAACTATCCAACATCCAACGTCCACTTTCCGAACCGGCATCCACACACCACGCACCATCTTCCGATTATAAAAAAGCGGCTTCCCGGCGATTGATATTTCGGCTCAAGCCAAAAATAAATCATGCGCCGAAAATGCCCGCGTTGTCACTTCAAAAAATTTTTAATATCTTGATCGCTCATATTGCCGGATTTTTTAAACTCTTGCGGCAACTGTTCAAAAATATTCAACAAACCGGCCGGTTGGGTGGCCTTTTCCATCAGCTCCACTTTGCCGATGACCTGATCGTAAATACCAAGCGCCTGCTTGAAATACGGCCAGCCGTAAAGCAACGCCAACACGATCGGCACCACGATAATTATTACTTTTAGCACGCTAAAAATTTGCTGCATCAAAACGTGATGTTGTAATTTTTTCACCATGTCGTGAACTTCTTTGGTGTATTCCAGGTTTTTTTGTAAAAGTTGTTTGATGTCTTCGTCCATATATTATGAAGGGCAAAGGGCAAGGGTCAAAGGGCAAAAGAAAAATAAAAAATAAAATCAAAACCAAAAATCAATTGAACATTTTTTCATTCTATATTTTGTTTTTACTCTTGCCGTTAGTTATTACTCTTTACACCGCACTGCACTACCTAACCTCACAAATCCTAAACCAATCCTTAAACTGCTTCACAATCTCGCCAAGTTCGCGGCGGCCAAACGGTTTTTCGTTCACCAAGCTGTCGCTCACAAGTTTACTTGACGGTTTGAACTGCTGAAAGTAATATTTATCCGCGCCCTTGATTTGCTCGGCCATGACCGTTAAGTCGGCCACAGAGTGAAGCGTCGGCAGTACCGTGGAACGAAACTCATAGTCAACTTTACCGCGCTTCAGTATTATAACACTTTTTTTAATCGCCGTTAAGTCGAGCGGCCGGCAACACACTTTTTGATAATTTTCCCACGGCGCCTTGATATCCATGGCCACGTAATCAATCAGTTTGCGGCCAATCAACTTTTCCAATAAATCCGGATTCTGCCCGTTCGTATCCAATTTTACCAACAATTTTAGAGCTTTCAACTTTTCAATAAAACCGATAATTCCCCTTTGCAGGGTTGGTTCTCCGCCAGTTAAACAAACCCCGTCCAGCAATTTGCTGCGCTTTTTCAAGAAGCTGAACACTTCATCTTCCGGAATCAACTTCGAAACTCCTTTCACAATGTCCGGGTTATAACAAAAAAGACAGCGAAAATTGCACCCCACGGTGAAAATAGTCGCCGCCACTTTGCCCGGATAATCGAGCAGGGTCGTCTTTTGTAATCCACCAATTAGCATAGAACTACGGGATGGTTACAGATGTACAGATAAGCCACGTACAGATGATACAGATAATCACATAAGCTTAAACTATTCTCGTAATCTGTATTATCTGTACCTTTAATCTGTACATCTGTAACCTTCTGGCTATCTGTACCTTTAATCTGTAATTATGCGGCGTTTCCAGTCAAAACCTTATCGAATGTTTTTCGATCGTTAAATTCTGCTTTCTTGCCATTATTCCAGCGATGAATCGGGCTAAGGTAGCCGACCACTCTTGAATAAACTTCACATTTTTGTCTTTGCAATTTTTGCGCCGCCATAATTAATTAGTCAAAAGTCAAAAGTTAAAAGTCTAAAGTCCGAACAACCCCAAATCGACCCAGCCGTTCCGACTTTTGACTTTTCACTTTGAACTCTAAACTTGCTTTCCCTGACTTTGGACTTTTGACTTGCGCTCTCTTGCGACTACAACTTTGGACTTTTAACTTGCGCTCTCCTGCGACTACAACTTTGGACTTTTCACTTTGGACTTTTGACTTGCGCTCCCCCTTGCTCCGCCAGCTTAATCGCGTCTTCAATATACCCCATTTCCTCATCGCAATACGGGCAATACTCATGTTCGCCTTCGATATATCCGTGTACCGGGCAAACGCTAAAGGTCGGCGTGATGGTAAAATATGGCAATTTGAAATTTTCCGCAATTTTCCTCACCAAGAGCTTCGTACTCTCCGCCGATGGCAAGCGTTCACCGACAAAACCGTGTAACACCGTGCCGCCGGTATAACGCGTCTGCAGATCTTCTTGCAAACGTAACGCTTCAAAAATATCATCCGTGTAACCGACCGGCAATTGCGTCGAATTGGTGTAATAAGGCGCCGCGCCGTCGCTTTTCACCGCCGCCTCGTTCGCCACGACAATATCAGGGAACTTTTCTTTGTCCAAGCGAGCGAAACGATAGGCCGTGCCCTCGGCCGGTGTGGCCTCGAGATTGAAAAGCTCGTTCGTTTCATTTTGATAATCCATCAGGCGATCACGCATAAAATCAAGAATCTGGCGCGCGAACTTGTGGCCATCCGGATGAGTGATATCTACTTTAAGCAGATTTAAACAAGCTTCATTGGCGCCGTTTATGCCGATAGTGTTGAAATGATTTTTCCAGAATTCATTGAAACGTTCCTTGATCCCGGCCAAATAAAAACGCGAATACGGATACAAGCCGCCCTCGGTAAACCTTTCGAGCGCACTGCGCTTGACCTTCAGACTCTTCTTCGCCAAATCCATAAGGTCACCGAGCCGTTTGAAAAATTCTTCTTTATCCTTCGAAATAAACCCGAGCCGCGGTAAATTGATCGTGACGACCCCGATTGAGCCGGTCAAAGGATTGGCGCCGAAAAGTCCGCCACCGCGCTTGCGTAGCTCTCTATTATCGAGACGCAACCTACAACACATACTCCGCGCGTCCTCCGGCTTCATGTCGCTATTGATGAAATTGGAAAAATACGGAATGCCATACTTGGCCGTCATCTCCATGATCTTATTTATAATCGGCGAATCCCACTGCCAGTCGGCCGTCACGTTGTATGTCGGAATGGGCCAGCTCAAAACGCGACCCTTTTTGTCTCCTTCGGTCATCACTTCAATGAATGCCTGATTGAACATGTCCATTTCTTTTTGGAATTCACCGTAAGTTTGATTTTGCGGCAAACCGCCGATAATGGCCGGTTCCTTGGCCAAATTGCCGGGCACGAATAGATCCAAAGTCACATTGGTGAACGGCGTATTGCCGGTAATAAACACCTTGCCGTTGCGCCGCGCAATCACCGTCTCATTGTCAGTATTCGGGCACCAGATTACGCCTTCGTAATCGACTTGCTTAACCGTGTTTATATACGTATCCTTGTGCTTGATCAAACGAATAATATATCGATCTTTCTTTGACAACCGGTTGTCCGGCTTTCGCACCAAAACGGTAGCACCATAACCGGCGTTGACCGCCACCTGCAAAAGACCATCCACAACATCCTTGGACGTCGTGGTAATTTTGCAACCATCGTGCCCATCGCCTTTGATATACGTTTCCAAAAACAGCTTTGCCGTTTCCGTCCCGGAGCGCAAAACACTTTCCGGAACAAACTTGACGCCTTGCTTTTTGTCCGCGTTAAAATACTTTAGAATCTTTCGCGTACTTTCGGCGTCAAATCGGAGCACATTGCAATCCTGACCAAGGCCATGCTGCATTCTTTCACTGTATTTCAAACCCAAACTCGCACAAATCGAAACGATTTCATTATAATTGTCAGTCGACAACGCTTGTGATTGATAAATACTGATTCGGCCGCTGCCACGCTCGCCTTTGTCCATCGTTCCTTCCGCCACCACCCAAGCGATAAGCCGCACCACGTCATCGGCCAAAGGATCATTTCCCGCCACGCTGCCGTCACTGCCGACCGGCACAATGAATGGCGACTTGTATGCCAAAACATCCTCAATCTTTTCCAACACATAATCGCCGCCGTTGAATTTCCGCCGCACCACCCGATGCTCCGGCGAAATGAGCTGATCGCTGATACGATTTTTCAAGTTGTACATCTTGCCCGAATATTGTCGCGCAAAAACATTGTTAACCGGCAAATATTCGACATATCCTTTCGCCACGTTAAACGTCGCAATCCGGCTTCCCCTTTTTACCTGCCGATAACTCATCCAGCCCGTTTCCCCCAAAATTTCCGTATCCGCCGACATGCACTGGAACCCTACTCGCGTCGGCACATTGATATTGTACAAAAAAGTCTGCACCTGCTGCTTCACCTGCGTGTAATCAAGATTGTCCGCCGCGATAAACGGCGCGATGTAAGTATCCAAACTGGAAACGGCTTGCGCGCCGGCCGCTTCGCCTTGCAAAGTATAGAAAAAATTAACCAGCTGACTTAACGCCGTGCCGAGATGCTTGGCCGGCTTGCTTTCCACCTTGCCGCGCACGCCGCCAAACCCCTTGATCAATAAATCATGAAAATCCCAGCCGCAACAATACGGCGCGAGCAATTGCAAATCATGTAAATGAAAATCGCCGCTGGTGTGCGCTTCTTTCACGTCCGGAGAATAAATTTTGTTCAACCAATAATTCGTGCTAATGGTGGATGCCACGTAATTATTTAATCCTTGCAAAGAATAGTCCATGTTGCTGTTCTCTTTCACTTTCCAATCAAGCTGCTTTAAGTAGCTTTCCATCAAGTCATCCGAATTGATGAGCGACTGCACATCGCGCATTTTGGCGTGTTGGTCGCGATAAATAATATAGGCCTTCGCGACTTTAATCAGCTTGTTCTCAATCAAAATCTCCTCGACGATGTCCTGAATCTCTTCCACCGCCGGAATGGATCGCTCATGAAACTTGTGATTCAACCGTTCAATAATACTATCAGATAATTTTTCCGCCAACTCCATGTTCGGCTCACCGACCGCGCGCATGGCGTTGAAGATCGCCTTGCCGATTTTGGCCTGATCAAACTCCACGATGCGATCATCGCGTTTTCTGATTTGGATTATTTTGTTAGCTGAATATACCATAAGTCCCGGATGGTTACAGATGTACGGATAATTGTGCAGATAATACAGATGACCACAATAGGCCCAAGCTATTCAAATAATCTGTACATCTGTAACTTCCAGAATAAAAAACGACCCCCCGCGTTGCAATTTCAAAAAGATTTTATGGATCGCGTGAATTCATTATAGCGCGTTTTCGACATTCATTCAAAAGGAAAAAACAAGAAAAAACTTGCCCAATTTTCAAACAGTTCCGTGTGTCGAAAAATATCTAGCCTGTAATTTTTTTCAAAAACTGTGGATAACATGGCGCGAAAAACTTTCCCACAAAAAAACCCCAAACCGATGTGGCTTGAGGTCGCTTTTTCACCTAATTGTCCCTGATCAAAATCAAATCATCAATCATTCGCTCACAATCCTTGTCATGATAGTTTGTTTCGCCGTACTTATCTTCCGCGGCTACGTCGAATTGGCAATCACAACATCCGGCGCCGATCGTTTTGAGACTGATTCTGCCTTCATAACAAGCGGGATGATTGGCCGGATCACACTTCGGCCGCGCATGCGGTTCGCAGATGAACACCATCCGTTCGCAAGTACTGCAAGACTCATACGATTCGCCTTTAACTGTGCGAGTGGTACAATTACAGTCGTATTTTTGCACCGCCTGACTCGCCGCCCCCTTGCACAGGCCATAAACCCGAACGTACGTATAAGAAATCATGGCTTGCTTGGCATCCGACCAAATCCGCGCCTTTTCACCCGGCCGCGCATCATCCTTCGGCAAATCAGACAAAATGAATCGCGGCGGACCGTCCGGAGCAGTGGCGCAACCGACGAACAGAACAAACAGCACACAAAGTAACATCAATTTGACAAGGAACTGATTTTTCATCTGTATTTCCTACCCTCCTCGGCTAAGGTTGGTACTGCCGACCATAATGGCCCAATGACCAAACATTACCGTAAAGAAAAAGAAAAGTCAACCGTGACCGCAATTAGCGGATTAATGTGATTATCATGATTAATCTGAAAATCGGCGGCGCGAACAGGGGAAATGAACTACCTCGCGGCAAGCCGACGAGGTATCGGTTCATTGGAATTTCGCGGCAGAGCCGCCCTCTCCTACGCATTTTTGATTTAAGATTTAAGATGTAAGAATTGCATAAACTGGGTTTGGTGGTCAGAGTTCATATACCACATTCTTCCGCTCGACAACGACCTTCCACCCCCTTTTCTTCGCCTCTTGATACAACGGAAAAGTCGGATTGAAACAGATCGGCTTGCCAACAATTTCAAGGAAATTAATATCGCCCTCACTATCTCCCACGCCCCAGATGTTTTCCTTGGGAATATCCATGAACTCCGACCGGCGCATAATTTCCTGCGCGATCTTCGCCTTGTCGCGCGGCACATGCCGCATGGCCGTGAATCGGCCACCCACCTTTTCAATCTCCGACGCAAACGCCTCGTGGATTCCCCACGCCGCGGCAAAAGGCTTCACTGCCTCTTCCGGCGAACAGCTGATGGCGACTATGTACCAACCGTCTTTGATTTTTTGTTTGATCAGGTCACGCGTATAGCGATAAACCTGATCTTTGAACTCCGTCACCATTTCCCGGCCAAGCAATTCAAAATCAGCCACGAACACGCCGGCGATTCTGGCTTCGAATATCTGGATCACTTTCAGCAAATAATCGTCATAACTTCCCTTGCGCTCACGCCACAAACGCTCTTCGGCAATAAAATGTTTGCGAATGGTTTCATTAAAAACACCGGCATCAATCATCTTGTCAACAAGATACAAAAAAAGCGACCAGCGAAAAAACGTGCCGTCAATGTCGAGAAAAAGTAAGCCCCTGTAAGACATAAAATCCGAGAGTTAAAAGGGCAAAGGTAAAAGTTAAAAGTTGTAATCGCCAGAGCCAAAAAGCCGAGTGATTATTTCAACTTTGACCTTTTCCCTTTGCCCTTTGCACTGATATAATCTACATCATCTTCCGCCGAATAAACGCCGGAATTTCTATATCTTCATCATCCCCCAGGGACGGCTCTTCCGGCTTCACCATCACATCCTCCGGCTTGATCCGATCCGGGTCTTCCCTTTTTGGAGTCAGAATTTCTCGCTCAAGCTTAGTGGCGTCAAAAACCGGTTCGTCTTTTTTTCTTTGTATTTCGGTCGGCCGCGTGGTGGGATTAAATATGCCCGGCGCGCCCTTTGGCATACTGGCATGCAGCATGTTATTCTTGCCGAGCTTCTCATCGAAACCGGTGGCCACAACGGTAATTTTGATAACGTCTTTCAAATTCGGATCAATCACCATGCCCCAAATGATTTTCGCGTCATTATCAACCGATTCCGTAATAGTCTTGGCCGCTTCACTGGCCTCGTACATGGTGAGATCCTGTCCTCCCATAATGGTGAAAAGGATGCCCTTCGCCCCCTCAATCGAAAGATCAAGCAATGGGCTGGCGATCGCCGCTTTGGCCGCCTCAACGGCACGATTGTCGCCGGACGCCTCGCCCATCCCCATAAGCGCGGAGCCGCTATTTTCCATGATCGTCTTAACATCGGCAAAATCAACATTGATTTGCCCGTGCATGGTAATCACTTCAGAAATGCCCTGAACGCCATGGCGCAAAACCTCGTCCACAATACCAAACGCTTCGAGAAAAGGGGTCTTTTTGTCAATAATTTGCCAAATGCGGTCATTCGGAATGGTGATAAGAGTATCAACTCGGCCGGACAGCTCATTCAAGCCTTCCTCGGCGATCCGCCGCCTTGGACCACCCTCAAACGAAAACGGCTTGGTCACCACCGCGACCGTGAGCGCGCCAAGTTCCTTCGCCAGTTCGGCCACTTTCGGTCCGGCTCCGGTACCCGTGCCGCCACCCGCGCCATAAGTGATAAAAACCATATCCGCCCCGCTAAGCGCCTCGCGCAATTCATTTTGTGATTCATCGGCCGATTTGCGACCAATGGCCGGGTTCATCCCGGCGCCGAGACCGCGCGTCGTGCTTTTGCCAATATGAATTTTTACCGTTGCCAAATTTGTCTGCAAAGCCTGTAAATCGGTATTAACCGCGATAAAATCAACGCCTTTCACGCCCGCTTGCACCATGCGATTGATCGCCGACCCGCCGCCGCCGCCCACGCCCACCACTTTTATTCTTGCGATTGTTTGTATTTCCGGTTTTACCTCTGGCATAAAAAATAGTTTAAAGAAAAATAATCGCCGAGTTAAAAAGGCAAAGTACAAAGGGAAAAGTTGTAATCGCCAAGGATTGCTAGCCGAGTGATTGTTCCAACGTTACCCCTTTCCCTTTGCCCTTTGAACTTACCAAAGTCTTACCACACCCGAATCAGGAAATCAAATTATTAAACCAGCGTTTAATTTTATCCGCTATGCCCTTGATGAATTTTATTTGATTGCCGACGCCGCCGGAAGAACGAGGGCCGTTTTCCGCTTGCGCGCCATAGCCCCACATAACCAGGCCGAGCGCCGTGGCAAAAGTCAAATCATTCACCTTGTCCACCGCCGTATTGAACCGTCGGCTGACACCGAGAGATACGGACAATAGGGTTTTCCTTCTGCCCGCTTCGACCATGCCGGGAAGCTTTGCTCCCCCGCCGATCAGCACGATACCGCTCGGCAAAAGGCCGCTGCGATTTATCTTTTTCAACTCGGCATCGATCATGCAAAAAATTTCTTCCACCCGCGCTTCGATAATGCAAGCGATGTATTTTTTGGAAAAAACTTGATTTTCCCCGCCAAAATCGCGCAGATTGATTTCATCGCTCTTGTCGAAATTTTGCGGTAGCGCGCTGCCGATATCGAGTTTGATCCGCTCCGCCACGTCAAATGGCGCCTGGAGGCCGAGCATGAGATCTTTTGTGATATGATCGGCGCCGATTGGCAAAACCGCCGTATGCAAAATATCGCCTTCCTCAAAAATAATGATTTTGGTTGTGGCCGCGCCCATATCCACCAGCGCCACGCCAAGCTCTTTTTGTCGCGTGGACAAAACCGCTTCGCTCGCCGCCAGAATGGACAACACGAGATCCCTGATATCGATACCGGTGCGATAAACGCATTTGGTTAAATTTTTCACCTGCAAACTCCCCCCGCGAATCACTTGCGTCGCCACTTCAAGCCGAATACCGCTCATGCCGATCGGATCTTTGACGCCCGTTTGATTGTCCACGGAAAAGGTTTTCGGAATCACATGCAGGATATCATAATTGACCGGCTGCGCCACGGACTTGGCCGCCTCGATCACTCGCGCGATGTCGTTTTCCTGCACTTCTCCATTGGTGCGGGAAATGGCAATCACGCCGGTACTTTCTTGCGACACGATATGCGTACCGGAAACGCCCACGCACGCCCGTTCAATGGGCAGGCCGATCATCCGCTCCGCTTTTTCCAAACACGCGGAAACACAAGACACCACGTCCTCGATGCTGACCACGTCGCCCTTTTTCATTCCCTGCGCCGGCACTTCCACCACGCCGATGATATTTAGTTGTTCCACTTCACCCATCTTGATCGGTTGGCCAACGACAATCCGGATATTCGATGAACCGATATCAATACCGGTGATGATGTTCTCGGTCATATGAGAGAAAATGAATACTCCAATGCTTATTATGTATTATAATATAGAAATAAGATATACGCAAAAATTTGAACACATTTTTAGTTCAACCCCAAAAATAAGGCAAGAAAATCAACACCCCGATTATCGCGCTGGCGATTGACGCCACCAGCACCACGGCCGACATCATATCCTTTATTTCCCCCACGTATTCATGGAGCCGCGGCTTCAGCATGTCCACCATTCGCTCGAACACCGTGTTTAGAATTTCTAAAATGAGCACCGCGCCGATCACAAGGACGATGAGACACCATTGCCAAACTTTGATGTTGAAATATACGCCGAGGCATATCGCCAGCACCGATGCGATCAGATGAACGCGAAAATTTTGTTCCGATTGAACCAGTTGGCCGAATCCGCGAAAGGCGAAGCGGAAACTGTTGAGCAGACGGCGAATGCTAACCATAAAATTGAGTTAAAATTTTGTTTTCCAATCCCTCCATGCGGCCGGCCTCTTTCGCCCCCTCATGATCAAAGCCGAGCAAATGCAAGTAGCCGTGCAAAACCAGTTTAATTATTTCATCGTCAAACGAATGCCCAAACTCTCGCGCTTGCGCGCGCGCCACCACCGGGCAGATGATAATTTCGCCGATGGTGTCTTCGCCGAAAAAGCCATCAACATGGCCAAAAGACAGCACGTCCGTGGGGCGATCTTTTTTTCGATAAGTCCGATTCAAACCATGCATCGTTTTCACGCCCACGAACGCCAAAGACAAGCGCTGTTTCCGCCGCGCCGCCAGCCGCGCGCTCGCAAAGTCAAGCAACGCTTGAATTTTTTTCAACGGCACCGGGCAGCCGGTTCGATTGTTCACTTCGATTTCAATCATAACGAATTAAGGCGCCTTGGCGCCGCTGACCGGCACCGCCGTAACCGGGGTCAACTCAAAACTCTGCACGGCCATGAAAAAAACAGTCGAAAAACTGGCCTGCTCTTTGAGCCCGATATTATAATTAACAGCGTAAACCTTGTCTTTACTCGTCCCTTCGATATAAACGGTAAAACCGTCCGGACTTTCGAGAGCGTTCAACTTTTTCAAAGTTTGATACTCTTTCAAATCAGTCGCGTTCACGGTCGGCACCATTTCCAGATACCAATTCTTCAGCGACTGCGCCGCTTTTTTGTCATAAACCAAAACGTCAAGAAACTCATTTTGGTTCGATGTGATCATAAGATCATTCGGATCATCGCTGTTCAGCGGCTGAATCAGCCAGGTGCTGGGATAAAGCAGTTTGTATCCGTATTTCGGGTTGGTGTAATAGTTGACAATGTCTTTTTTGTCAAACAATCGAATCGCGCCGCTATCTACCGGACTGTACAGGCTCAAAATTTCTTCCGCGTCCTTATAAATATCGCCATCGCTATCCATCATGGCCGGGTCGGTGCCGAACAAAGTTTCTTCCGCGTCGGTCAAGCCGTCATTGTCACCATCCGCGCCAAGCATGAGGCCAAGTGTGAATTTATTCAACTCCGCCGGATCGAATTTTTTCAGTTCAATCGTTTCCGGCGCGACTACCACTTCCGGTGGCGACACAATTTCCACCGTTGCGTCCGTTTCCGCCACAACGGCTGGTTCCGGTTCCGGCATGTCTTCGATCACCGACTGGGTCGTAGTCGTTGCGGCCGGTTTTTGATAACTTTTGAACAGCAAGAAGGCGGAAATACCGACCACTACCACGAGGCCGCCGATCAACACATAATTCACCCATTTTTTTTTGCCAACTACAGCCGTCCCCGCATTCATCTGCGCGCCGACCGCCGGACGAGCCTGGATTGGCTTGCCCGAATTGGTCGCGGCCACGGTATTCGCGCCAAGATAGTATTCCATCGGCATAGTATGAATATCGTCCGCAGCCGGAGGCGTGATCGCGTTAACCTCTGGTTGTGATGTCGGTGTTGTTGCCGCGCTTGGCGCGTTTGAAGCGGACGTGGGTGTTTGTTCGTCGAACATAAAATAAAAATTATTTATATAAAATCTAAAATCGCAAATCATAAATCTTAAATGCCCACCAGCCGAGCGTCCTTGGTATACGCATTTCAGATTTACGATTTATGATTTGTGATTTACCGAAACTCGGTTTAATCACCCGCACGGGCATAACATTGTTCCGCCCTACTTAACATTATTAATCGCTTCATCAAAATTCAAAAGCTTCCCCGGCCCTTTTGGATTATACCCTTTTGAAACTTCTTCGCCATCTTTATAACCGTCACCATCCGTATCCATATTCAACGGATCGGTTTCATAAATTTTCACCTCATCGAAATCGGACAACAAATCGCCATCCGTATCCAATTTCAAGATGTTCGTGCCCAACGCTTTTTCGAGGGCGTCGGTCAGTCCGTCGCTATCCGAATCAACCTCAACAACCGGCTCCACCGCCTTGTCCGGCGCGGCTTCGGCCGGCCCGCCTAGACTCGGCGAGGCTGGAGCCGTTTTTTCAGCCGGCGCTTTCGTCTCTTCCTCCGTCGGCGCTTCACCAACCGTAGGAAATACTTCCATCTCGCCTTCCACTCGATAAATCAAGCCGAATTTAAACATTACCAAAATGACAATAACCAAAATCAAAACAATACCGCCCAATATCAACGCTATCATCGCGGCTCTATGCTTGGCCGGCGGCGGGGCAAAGGACGGTTCCGGAGCCGGCACGGAATCGGCTGGTGCCGGTGCGGCCGTTTCCAAGGTTTTGTCAACGCCGGCGAAGATGTCGGCGACTTCTGCTGACTTGTTTTGATCTTCAAACATAAAATTATAGGGCTAAATGAGGAGAAAGAAGGCAACGAGAATAGGGGTAAATAGGCAATCCCGAAGAGATCCCTTTGGGATAAGGCGGTCAACAGAAAATGATTAAAATGAGTCGGGCTGCTCGGTCATGATTTCTGCGGTAACGGCGATCTGGCCGATGATATTTTTTAATTCCGCTTTCAAAGAATCCACACTGCCCTGCAACCACACGCCACGCCAGTGAGAATCAACCAGATCATGATAATCGCGGTAAAATTTATATTCCGCGCTGGCCTCGGACAACGCTTTCGGCCGCACATAGAAAAAATGAATCGGTGCCATTAAATCATTGGCGACTGCTATCGTTGCTAATTTATTCGCCTCATTATTTTCGCCTATGTCCACCGCATCGGTAATTATCACATAGATCAAACCGACAAATTTCTCCGTGCCATTACCCACCGTCACCCCCGCCTGATAGACCTCTTTGGCATCGCCGATGGAACTGCCAATAAAGCCAGGAATATTCGGCGCTGATTCATAATCGTAATTCACTTTGTTCAACCAATCAATAAACGCACCCTTGCCTTTGGGTGGATAACCGATCGCCGGTTCCTCGGACAAAGATGTTCCCATGACGTAGTAGGCATCAGCACCGAAAATATCATTTAACCCATCAAGGTGTTTGCCTTGATCAGTCACTCCTTCCACGATGCCTTTAATAAGTTCTTTGTGCATTTTTTGCGGATCGTTTTGCTTCATCGTGTCGCTCGTATCCACGAAAAAGGCTACTAGAACATTTCCCTCCGGCATGCCACGGACGGATTCATCATTATCGCCATTCGCCACACAGCCGACATCTTGCATATCAATGGACGGCTTGTTCGGCCGACTGTCATTATCATTGTCGACTCCGTCATTGCACTCGGCCGGATACGCTTCGCTATCGTCAAATTTTGAGGTACAGCCCGGATCAACACCGAATTTATCAACTGCCACAAAATCCTTTTTCCCATCTTTATCATTATCAATGCCGTCATTGCACTGCCATGTGTTTTCCTCAGACGCGCCTTGCGCACTTTGACAGCCAGGATCATTCGGAAAATCAACTTTTCCATCGCCATCATTATCCTTGCCGTCCATACACGCCGCGACAGGACCAACATCCGGCGCTTTTGGCAACACTTGCCACGGCGCCACTTCCCCACCAAAAGCCGGACTGACTTTATAAACGTACGGATCGAGGACGCCGGTCGGCACTTCGAACATGAAATTCAATTGGTAACTGGTCTTGTTCCCGGTGTTTTGCGGATCAGCTTGAAATGAATAAACCGAGTGCTTGCCTGGATCTTTGTCATAGATATTGGAAACTTCGAGCGTGGTGCTGTCGTAGCAAGTGGTGGGATCAAAACCGGACGGACATTTCACGCAAAATTTTCCCGGGACAACGCATTGATAATCATTCGCCGATCCTTGACCGGGCTGTGGCACCGGACAATACGCCGCTTCCAAAACCTCGCTGTCAGAACACCCGACGCCGGCGCTATTTTTGACCGTCGCTTCCCAAAGATAATGATTGAGCGGATCAGTGGGCAATTTCTTTTTCAACGCCGCGCCAAGCTCTTTTTGCCATGACGGCCATACGCTGAATGTGCGCCCGCGCACGTACGAGCCGGCATCAATTTGCGGCACCGCGCCATTGTGCGGCGGCGTGACTTTGTACTCTTTCAAATAATCATTCAGCACCACCATATCTTGAATTCTCTGCGTGTCGCGAACCAACTTCACCTTGCTCAAACTGCTATTGCTCTCCAGCAAATTGGTATTGAACCACAGCATATTCACCATTTGCGTGAAAATGTTTTGCGTGGCCGCGTTGGCGCCGTTGTTGAAACCCAAAACGTAAATATTATTGTAAATATTTATCTTGCCATCTTTCGCGTCGGCCACATTGCCGGCCGCGGCATAGACAGTCGTGCCGTCCTTGGCGCCATTATAACAGAACTTACCAAAATCATCTTCCTGACAATCCAGCGCCACCGGCGTGGTCTGACCCGGATTCGGCGCGTAGCGCTGATACCAAACATCCGGCGGCAAGCCTTCGATATTTTCGTAAATACGGAGAGAAATCACATCGCCCGAGTGGTCATTCGCCGGATCATCATCACCGTCCTCGCGCGTGAAGAAATATTGTGCGAACAATCTCGGCTCTTCCCACGCGTCGGAAGGGCTGGAACATTTTGCGTCTTTTTCATCGGCCACTCCATTGCCGTCATTGTCAATCTTGTCATCGCACTGATGCTTCAAGTTGCCTGATAAATCCTGCCAACCCGGCGCCGCGTCCGGTTTCAGCAATCCTTCTTGAATCGCGAGGTCGGTCAAATTCAATGGTTGATAAAAATTCGGCCCATTACCCGCGCATTTTGACTCGTTGTAGTTAACGGAACAATTCGCCCTGGAGGAAATTGCTGATTTAGCCGCTTTCACGTCATCATTAAAATTCCAATAACCCAAAAGACTTGTCTCCTCCGCGTCCTGCTCATTCATTATCGTCTTAATTGCTTCAGCCGACTTGGCCGCCTGCCACACTCTAAACTCATCAATATATCCATCAAACGACAAAAGCGGAACTTCGGTTTTGCCGGCACCACCAATATACAAATTTGAATAATCAATTAAAGTTCCCTTTGGATCGACTGTCGGCCATGAATGCAACTTGGTTTGATCCGCTGTTAACGAGGCTTCGTGGCCGTTAATATATAATTTCACGACTTTGTGCAAAGCATCATAAACCACAGCCACATGATTGAATCCTTTGCCAAGCAAATCGCCTTGTTCCGTCGTGCCATATTCGGCATTAACGCCTTTTTCGCCGCTCTGATTATTAATTTGCAAAATCAAAGACCTGTCCGTTCCCGCTTTGCGCACCGACAGTTGAACGCGTTTTTCGCTGAACGATGAATCCAGGTTTTTGTAAAAAATTCGCGCGTACCGATCATCCGGCGTGTTTTCGTTGTAAAGCCACGTATCAATAGTCCAGCTGTTGGCCGGATCATTCATCAAGTCGTCCAGCGCTTGACCGCGCGCCTGCACATAATCGAACGACTTGTCGAAATAAATACCAAAACGCGGCGTCATATCCTTATTGATCCCCTCGGACAAAGCGATGTCTATTTTCGGCAAATCATCGTCAAACGTGCCAACCTCGCCGAAGTCGCGGCAGTAGAAAAGACCGATATTATATTGTTGTTCCATTTTGTAAGTTGACTCATACGCCCCGGTTTTTATCGACGTATCCATCGTTTGCCAGTTTTCATCGCTATCGGGATTCCATAAATGGTCGCACAAGAAAACCACGAACTGCGCCATGCCCGGTACTTTCGCGCCTTTGCTCGTCGCGTCTCCGGTCATGCCGGTATTGTCCACGCTCACAATAGCCTCGGCCTTCACCACGGTGGAACCGTTTGTTACTTGACTCGAAACGGTTGCGCCACTCCGTTCGTCCACCGACACGGTCGGGGTCGGATCAATCACGCATTTACCATTCTGCCAAACACACGGCTTTGGCTCGCCGGCAATCGCTTTGTTTCCCACGCTCCACTGCCATTGCCATTCGTAAATATTTGACAGCTCGGCAATCACTTGCGAACCACTCTTCGCCACCGCGAAAAAATCAACAGCCTTGTTCGCTTGGGTCAGCATCACGGTGCTCGGCATCAACGATACGCCGTCAATCAAGCAAATTCCGTTGCCCGTGATGAATGACAACTCCATGGCCGTAACCGCTTGTTCGCAATTATTGGTCACCCCTTCGATTGCCACTTTGTGACGCGTGTTCGGCTTCATGGCCGCCTTCGGAGCGACGGCGATTGTCGGCTTGCCGCTCTGATCCTGGCTCACGCTAAAACTGCTATCAACCGGACACCACGGTGCGGCGAGTCCGATATTGACAAATAAATTTCTAATTTTATTTTTCAACGCCAACCAAGCCCCACCATCGCTCATCGCGCCGGCGCACTGACCGCCCGTGGAACTTTCATACAACTTCACCACTAAATTTTCCGTGTCCGCCTTGGCCGTGAGTGGAACATAAATCAGCGCGTTGGTGCAAACGCCGGTAGCACCATTCAACGGCACGCAACCTTCCTTGTTGATTTCTGCCAAAATTTCGCAGACCGTCACTTCACCTTCTGGTCCCGGTATAGGCTCGGGTATCACCTTCGGCAAAATATCTTTGAACATGTCCGTGATAGCCGGGTCGTTTGTCTTGAACAGCAAATGCCCCACGCCTGACATTTTTTTCGCGTTGTCCACAATGGCGGCCGTAATATCGGTCGCGCCCTGAATATATTTGGTCACGATATTGTATGCAAAAACATATTTACCGGCCACGTCTTTGCTCAAAAATTTCTCAATGTCGGAAATGGTCACCGCCACCTGACTCGGCCCGAATTTCAAATTTACGCCCGGCAAGCACGCGCCTTCTCCGCACTCACACGCCTTGTCCTCGCCAAAGCCAAGATTGCCATCGCCGCAATAGCTATCATAGTTGATTGAAGAGCCAAGGTTGACGCACTTATTGCTGCAGCCTTCCGGAAAAGTGCAAACACAATCAGCTGTGCCGTATTCGCATACGGCTAAGGTGGTTTTGTTTTGGCAAGTTGCTTCACACTCTTCGTCAAAACCAACTAATAAATTATTCAATCCGTATTTGCCGCCCGAATATTTTTCCAATTCACCATTGCCGCAACACCCGCTACATTCGCAATCCGACGCCGTTGGCGAACAGCTGACCGCCTTCTTTCCGTCCACGCAATTCTGATCCCCCACCTGACAGCTCACGGACAAAATATCGTTTTCACACGCGGCGCACGATATTTCTTTTTTTGTGGCTTTCAAACAGGTCACATCATTGGCCGGGCAATCAATATCAATCGTCAAAATACCGTTCACACATTGATTGCAATCGTAATTTTTCTCGCCTTGGCATTTATGGACAACGCCAAGCGCGTCCTTATATTCTTCATCTTTATAACAAGCCGCTTCGCGCTGGCCGCCCGTGCAGTCCGGCGATGAACCGATCAAACACGAAGACACGAACTTGCCGCCGAGCGCGCAACCGTATTTGTCCGCATTGTCGCTATCGCAAGTAATCAACTTCTGGCCGTAACAATCCGCGCCGCTGTCGCAATCAACTTTTTTCTTGCCGGTACAGCCGAGATCGCCGGAATTGCAAGTCACTTTTTTACTGCAACCGGCGGCACAAGACGGAAACCCTTTCCACAAACACTTATCCGTACACAGCGGGTTGTTGTAAATCGAGCAAACACAATTTTCCAAATCGTCGGTACAAATCGCACCGTCCGGAAACTTACAAATCGCTTCGCACTCTTCCCCGCCTTCAATCTTGCCATTGCCACAAATGGCGGCGGCCGCCGCGTCCGTGCTTTTGTAAACGGCTCCGTTATTTAAACATTTATCGTTCAATCCAAAATTTTTATTTGCTTGGCCATAGTCCGCATCCTCGCCCGGCTCCTTAACGCTGTTACCGCAAGTGAAACCGGCGCCCGTGCCGGCGTTCTGACAAGCATTGGAACAAACTTTTTCTTTGGAAACGCAAACGCAATCCTTCGTCTCGATCAAGGGATCGCATGCCGCGCCTTGTTTATTTTTATATTCGCATCCGGCATCGCATTCTTCGCCCTTATCTTTCTCCACTTTGCCATTACCGCAACAAACCGCGTCCGGCGATTTCAATTGCGCCGCGTTGCAATTATTGACCGCTTCTCTCAAACATTTTGCGCTACAGCCATCGCCATCAACAGCATTTTTATCATCACACTCCTCGCCGTCTTTAATCTCACCATCGCCGCAAACCGTGGCATACGGCGTACTGCCTTTTGACAAACAACTGTCCGAACAAAACGGCTTGGCCGTGGCCGCGGTCGTGGCGGTGCTGATGGTCGCCACCGCCGGCTGGGTGCTGGACCACTCCCAATTATAACTGAACGGATTGAGCGGCTGACCTTTGGCCGAACAGTTGTCCGGCTTGGAAAACGGCGTAGCCGCGTATTCGATCTTTTCTCCCATGGCGGAAGAAATATATTGCAAGGGCAATGTTTCCACTCGATCAGGCAAACACTTTTCCGGATCATTTTTTGTTTTGAATATCCAGCTGAACGCGTCAAACGCCGCGTTTTCGCCCAATTCAAAACCTTGCGGCAAAGCGCATTGCTGATCAGGCGCAAAGTAAGTAGCGCTGTCCGTTATTTGTTTCAGCGCTTCCGCGGTCGAGACCACGTCTCCCCCCGCCTTGATATCTCGGCAACCAAACACCACATTCTCCGTCTTGGCGCACCCGCTCGCCTGATCGATACTATTATATGAGGCGAAAGTGTTCGCCGTTTGATTATAACAACCGCAAACATAGGTCAACTGTTTTTCCGTATCGTTTTTCACAACATAACCGCCGGTAAAATCAATCTGACCATCGCCATCATCATCCACCGCGTCGGCGCAATCGCCTTTTGGCGCGTTGACGGTGGCATAGTTAAGCCCGGCCAATTTCACTTGGCTGTAACTCATAACGCCGTTCGTCATGACCACGCGATAAAATTTGTTCGGTAATAAAGTGGCGCCATTTTCCCACGCCAGCTGGATTTTATTTTGCGTAGTTTCAAACGCCGCGTTCTTCAGATATTGATATTGCAAATCGCCCAAGGTGATGGGCACCGGCTGCATCTGCGCGCAATCGGCGGAAGCGCACGCGTAAAGCTTAACCGTGTCCGGTGTAAAGCTGGCCGCGTCCATTTGCGTGTTGAAAGAAGCGTGAATATTGGTATTGATACACGCCTCCTGGCAGTTCGGATAAAAATCCACCACCTTTGGCTCGCTGAATCTGATTTCCAAGAAACCTTTTTTATACAAACTGTCAAACACTTTTTTCAATGCCGCGTCCTGCGGTTCGGCCTTGGCTTCGATTTCAATCGGCGCGCCCGGCGGCGTTTCATAATTGAACGTCACCGGATCACCTTCCACGGCCGTGGTTTTGAAATAACCGATGTCCGGACGATTAGTTTTTTCCACCGGGCAAATATACGCCGTCTTGGTCGGCTCGGCGCAAGCATAACCGGCAAAGGTCACCTTGTTCGGATTCGGCGGGCCAAGCTCCAAATCTTTCCATTGCCAAGCTTCGCCTTGCAATGGAATTTCTTGACATTGATATTGGCCGGAGACGAGATATTTCTGCTCGCTGTCCGGTCCGTACAATTCTTTAATCAAGCCAACGAGCGGCGTCATGAGCAGATTGTCCGGCACGCAAATATCTTTTTTGGTTTTAAATTTCCAAACATAATCAGCCGCCAAAAATTTGCCGTTAGCCTCGGTGCGCACGCCGGCCGGTCCGCCCTTTAACGTCAATTCATACCACGTATCTTCAAATAAATTGTATTGCGCCGCGCCATTGCCAAGCGCCACCTTTTTCACCACGCCCGGATTCGCGTCCACCGCCACCATCGCGTTGGTTTCCTCGCCAAGCGAGTCCACCAGACCGAACGCCGTAGTCAACGCGCCCACGCCAACGCAAGTACAGCCGGTATCTTTCGCCGGATCGCAACTGGCCACCTTGGTTCCGCCAAGGGTACAACTAAGATATAAATTCGGCGGGGTAATATCCTTTTCCACCACTTTTTTGAATGTCCGATAAACGCACGAGTCCGAATCTTGAGCCGCGCAAGTTTTGAAATCGCACTCCTTGCCCTTGACTTTGCACCTTCTGATTTCGATATTGTTCTGTAATAATTCCGGCACCGCCTTTATGGATTCGGCCAATGGCATATTGAACGTGGCCGAAATTTTGCCGTTCGGACAAGCGTCTTCGGTGAATTTATACGGCGATGGCGATTGCGGAATCAGTCCGACCACGCACGGCCGCTCCAGCACTTGGAGCATCTTCGGTAATGGACCGGTGCTCATGATCCACATGTACTCGGCCGGCTGATAAACCACCGCCTCCTTGCACTTGGCTTCGCACGAGCCGCTGTCGCAACAAAGCAAAGGTTTGACGCAAGAATTTTGCGTACAACTGCCGACTTTATATTTGACTGAATTGCTTTTTACTTTGCCATCCTTGCTTTGCAAATAAACATCGCCAGTAACCGCGCCGACCGGCACCACCGCATTATCGATTAACGTCTTTTTGGCCGCCGCCCAGTCGCCCACGCTCGTCACCTTCACCCCCGCATCCGCCTTCTTGGTGCAAGCGCATTTATCATCCATGTCCGGATCGCAAAGCTTCACGCCGTCCGGACAAGTAATTTTGTCGCCGCCGGTGGCGGAAAACTTAATATCATATTGTGTTTCATCACCAAAATATTCGCCATTCAAATCCACCGCAATACCGACCGGCCCGTTGTTCGGCGTTAATGAACAAATGCCCGGGCCAGGCTCGCCTTCCACGATTTCAAACTGAAGCGGCACGCTCGAAATATTGGCGGCATTGTATACCAACAATTTATAATCTTTCGCAAAAACGCTCGCGTCCTTGATCGCGGCCACAGTGGCTGATATCGTTTCCGGAATTTTGACAATAATCTCATTTTCCGACCACGCTTCCGGCCCGCAACCAAGCCCGACGGCCCATTCATACGGCTGGCCGCCGATCTCGCGCGCGATTTCCACATGACCGACGTTAATACCGAAATTTAAACCTTTTATCGTCAACATCTGCCCGATTTTGGTTGGCAACGGCGACGCGCCGTCGATCTTCGGCAGATTTTCCATTGGCAAAACGGTAAAGGCGACAGGGTTGCTGTAAATATCTTTACAAACGCATTTCAAGTCATCCGCTTTGGCCACGCAAACCTCGCCGGTTTCCGTGTTGGCGCATTTTTTTCCTTTACTTATCGCCACGTTCGACTTGCCGGACTTGATGACCGGTACCTCGAGGCCGGAAACGCTTTCCGGCTTCCACGAAAATCCGGCGCCAAATCCGGCCGGGATTTGACCGAAGAAAACCAAATCATCATCATCCTTGGCGCCAAAGTTATTACCCGTAGCCTTCACTTTCTCGCTCATCGCGGCCGCGTTACAAAGTTTGCAAACATTATCCACGCAACTCGGCATGCAGTTTTCTTTTTCCACCGCGCACAGCCCGGGATACACGTCTTTCACGGAAAAAGTAAAGTCGCCGTCCCAGCCGTCTTTGTCGTCCGTGGTGTCAAACTTGGCCAGATAATTTTCCACTTTAATCGGCCCGGTCACTGCGCCGGCCGGCACCTTTGCGATAATCTGATTATTATTCCACGCGGAATTGGCATTACAGCCCAGTTCCGCTTTTATGTATTGAACTTTGCCCTGCGCGTCTTTGCCGGAAAAATATACTTGTCCTGTTTTGTCGCCGGATTGGTAATTGAGAAAACCGGCGCCAACAATCGTCACCAAACTGCCCGGTCCGGCCGACTTTGGCGCGATATCAGTGATAATCGGCTCGGTCACGCAAATGCCGACGCATTTACCGCCCGCGCCACACTCCGTATCCTTCTCACACTTTTTATTTTTATCATTATCGCAAGATTTGATACACAGACCGGCGCAATCCTCATTTTTCGTGCAAGTTTTTCCATCACACGCGCCGCAGTCAGGATGTTCCGCATTGCATTGCGGATTGCCCAGTTTATCGAAACAATATCCCGGCAAAACCGAAACCGATATTTCCTTGGTTGAAGTATGATCGTTCACGTCTTCCGCCGCGGCTTTCAACGTGTGCGGCCCGACTTTCACACCTTCCGTATCCCAGTCAAAACTAAATTCAAAAAACGGTTGTAATATGTCCTTTTCCGCTGATGCGGAGTCAAAATCTTTACTATCAATATTTAAATTAATACCGCTAACGCCAACGTCGTCTTTCGCTTTGATCGAAACGGGCACGCCCGCCCCATTGATAAAATTTTCCTGATTAACCTTGCCGCCGTCAATCGGCTCGGTAAACCAAACCGTCGGCGCGGCCGCATCACACTTCTCCGCCGTGGTAAACGTCGCCGTGCATTTACTGCCGAGAGCGCAGGACAAACCGAAAGAGCCGGTATTGGATTTGATCGCTCCGGCTTTTAACGTAACTTTATATTTTTTATTTTTATCAAAGCACCCCTCTTTGCCGCACGCTTCGTCCGGACACTTGGCCGATGGCGTAAACTTAACCTTGTCTTTTTTCTCGCCGTAAACTTCCAGCTTGCCGGCCACGCTGCTACCGGAAGCATCGTCAACCACTTGAATATTTTTGTCGGTAATGGTGGCGGCATTGACCGGTTTGGAAAATGCCATTTTTACCACCGTGTTCAACGGCGCACCCGCGCCTTGCGGCGCCACGGCCTTTACGATGAAGGCGCTAGATGAGCCGGCCGGAAAATATCCATCGCCCCCGAGGCCGCCGCCGTCCGCTTCTTGCCCCGTGCCGGTCGCTTCGCTCAAACTATTAAATATGAAGGTGGTAATGGCAAAAGCGGAAAAAATCAAGGCTAATCCGATGGCGCCATTGATCATCCATTTTTTCGCGGTTTCCACTTTTTCCTGATTGCCGCCGCTCGTCATGTAGAGAAATCCGGCGTACAAAACAATGCAAATCGCGATTACGCCGAGAAAACCCAAAATTATTTTTATAATTTGACCGACGATGGCCGTCAAACTCCGACCCGTGTCAAACCCGGCCGCCACGCCCACCTCTTCCGCACCGGTCGTGACTTGCGCCATGGCGGATTGAACGAACAACAAGCCAACGCAAAAGAGCGCCATGACGATGGCGAGGACAAAGAAATATTTTAACCGGTTTTTATTTTTCATGTGCTTTGATTGTCAAAGTTTTCACGAAAATAAACTATCCTTATAGCCAATGAAGTGTGTCAATTTATTCAAAAAACCCTCTAGCGAAAAATCGCTTGCCAATATCGCTTGTGTCTCCTGCGAAAAATCAAAGTCGCGAAAGTCAACAAACACAGGAACACCCTTTCGGTCAAAATCTATAACACAGATTCCCATCAAATCCGGCTTGTGTGGAAAATCCGCATCCTTAAATAATTTTATGTATTTTTGCAAGTCTTTATCGTTAATCTTCTCTATTTTTTGCTCTTTGCCGCGGAGATTACCTTTGTTTTTCGAGTAATAGGGGGTATGTCCACGCAACACTAAGAAATGCGCAAACCCCACATTTTTTCGCCTAATATTAGCGGTTTCACCCATCATTCCCTCAAAATAATTATTCGCGTTTTGCTTATAGTTAGATGTAACGAACTTGAAACTTACTGTCGTTATAATTTTTTCGTGCTTCACAATAGCGATATCAAGATCCTTCGTGTAGTATTTTCCCTCGAGTTTAGCCTCCTTCCCATCGCCAAAGCCCAATGATTTTACGGAAAAATTATTACCTATCTCCCGCAAAATAGTTTTTGCTAAAAATCTATGAATCGGTTCGAGCTTTTTTGTGCTACGCGCGCCACCCTTCCTATTGTACGCGCGAAACGCCTTGGCAATCGCCACCAAAAACTCATATCGCAATTTTTCCATATTGTCGCCAATTAAATCTAAATTAAAACAGGCTGCACCTTGTAAAACTTTGGATGCACAAAATCCTTTATGAAACCTTTCGCATAAGACTTATAACCGCCTCGATAACTTTTTGAGACAGAGGCGATATATTCTTTCATTAAATCGGAGTTTAAAGCCGCGCATAACTCATTAAGGTCAATACCGCCCCTTGGTTTAATGCAGTATCCAGCGTAAAAACTACTCGTTTCATCCTCAACCACGTAAAACTTCGGGGCAATATTCATAGTGCTGGTAATAATTTTTTTTCCAAAACTGGTTGCCAACCCCTGATTTCGTCCAAAAGCGTAAAACTCTTCGTAATATTTTCCGCCCCCCTTGTCTCTCGCCGCTAAAACATCTCTTTTACTCAAAAAATATTTATATGCCTCCGGATAATTCTTCTGAAACACAACACTGGGAATTATTTTTTTATTTTTATAGGGAAAGATCAAATACAAATTTTGAGGCTGCCCTTTGTACGTAGATGCTTTGATAATCGGCACGCACAAATTCTTTTCGATTTTTGATCCATCGACATAAAAGTATTCACGATCGTTCTTTTTCGGAGCAAATATGTATATCTCGTCCTTTAACGTAGCAATACCATAGTGGATGTCGGCGATTTCCTGAAGTGTCGAGTATTTCTTGTTCAGCTTAACCACCCGTTCCATATATTCTTCGTCAAAAAACTCCCAGCGAGAAGGTCGTAAAAATCGTGTCAAAACCTTCTTATATCGAATACCCTCGAAATCACTTTTAAAATTTTCCGCATAAAGAAAAACATCCGAAGACTCCTTCTGTAAAATCGTTATAGCCGTATAAGCGGTAGCGTCCTTAAAAATTTGCCAATGATCAAAATTTACCACTTTCAATAAGTGCGACAACATTAAAGTCCGTAAATTTTTCCCAGCGGCCGAATAGAAATGGGAATTGGGCGTAATAAAGGCAACCTTGCCATCGGCCATCAGTAAAGCCAATGCCCTCTCAAAAAAACAGAAGTACAGGTCAATCGCTCCGCTTGACGCAGATACAAATCTTTTTTGCAATTGTTCCCGCCTATCATTCAGATTTTGAATTCGCACATATGGCGGATTGCCGATAATAAAATCAAACTTATCAACAAAGTTATGAAAACAAAAATCATCCTTTATATCGTTAAACTGTGAAACCTTCTTTTTTGTTAAATTCTGCAAATTCCGCTTTGTCGCCTCAATATACTCTGCCGAAATATCAACAAAATAGATATTTTCAACTATCACCCGATGCAACGGCTTACCGGACAGTCGCGCAAATTCTCTCGCCGCGGCTACGGAAAAAACACCATCGCCACAGCCTGCATCTAAAATCTTTTCCTTCCCCGTCATTTTTCTGCCAGCCAACACTTCTTTAACCATAAAATCAGCCACCCACGCCGGAGTAAACACAACGCCATTTTGTTTTTTTATTTCTGCATTCATGCTCGGTTGCTCTTAATTGCTATTTCTTTGCCCATGGAAACGCGCAGTCGACTAAATTGATTTCAAAAGATTATTTTTTTATATCCGGCATGGCGCATTCGGACGCATCCTCTCCCACAGGATTGGGCACTGGATTGAGCATAAAACCGGAGTTCGGACAGCAAGATTGGCCGGCTTTATTATTTTGCGCGCAATTACTTTTGTCCACATTGGCGCCCGGATCTTCTTTCATCGGGCTGAAACAATTTTGTCGCGAATCTTTGATGCCGGACTTCATGATCGGTGTGTAAATCGGCAAAAACTTGTCTCCCTCATTATACTTGCCAAATGAACCGTGCGTAATCGCGACTTGCGTCATATCCACCTCCTCGCCTACCACCACCGGCTTGCCGTCAACCATTTCCGTCAAAACGGTACTGCCGAGATTCGCATCAAACCAACTTTTGAAATCTTTGCCATCGGACTCTCTGCCGATCAATTCCACCTGCGTATCCACGCTGTCCGCGTCCAAATACTCGGTAAAGAAAGCTTTGATTATCGTGTCCAAATTACCCAAGTCGCCCGTGGCATTGTTCGGCTCGAGCTTGATGACCGCGGGGCCGGTCAAATCCAAAGCATTGCCCGTGGCAAAAGTCCACAAAAAGTTATCGAGTGCGGCCGCCTCGTCTTGCTTGGCGTCAAGCGTGCCCGGACCTTCGGTTTTTCCATTTGCATTGCCATCGAGCGAATTGCCGGCTAAGTCCATGATACCCGTGCCCGGCAAGCCGATCGTACCGGTTAAAATTTTTGCGGCCAACACTTTGCCCGTTAAATCCGTTTTTTCCGGCAAACAAAACGCCGGTTCCCCGCACGAGTTTGTCGCGCCACCCGCGCACTTGGTTTTGGCCACGAACTGCACGGTTTTATATTGATTAATGCCCACTTTCCAGCCGCCCGGCACGTGATTATTTTGACACAGCACATCCTTTCCTTCAGCATCCTTGGTCATAACCACTTTTTCGCTGACCAACTGCGCTTCATTGTCGCTGTCGCCCGCATTGCAATTTTGCGTTTGCGTCAATGGCGGAATAACGGGTTCGTTGAAATTCACGTATATCGCTTGATTCAAATAAACATAGCCGTCGCAGTCAACCTTGGAACAACCAATCTCTTCGCCTTTTTTGCATTTGCAACCGGTTTGTTCGCTTACCTTCAAAGGATACCCGGGAGGAGTCGGCACTTTCGCCGGCACCACGGAACTGACCGTCGGCGGCGTTAAATCCAAGAAAATGCTGGTGGTAAATCGCCACTTGTAATCAGGATACGCTTTGCTGAAAATCGTTTGTTTCGGATCGCTGTCCTTTTTGATGGCCGGAGTTAAGTACACAATATATGGCACATCGTTGTTCGCGTCGCCGAGGTGCTGATTGAGATCGCCGTACGGATTGAATATGATGGTTTTGTGATCTTCGGTAATAATACCATAGCCGGACACCAACTTGTTGTCAGTGCAAACGCCGTTACTACACAGTCCGCCTTTACATTCGGCATCCGCCTTACAAGCGTTGCCTTCGGCAATGTCAAAGAATGGCACGCTGGCACAAGTTTTCCCTTCCGGTTTTTCAAACGCCTCGGCGATCATGTCCGCGCAACGAAAAACACGAAACGCGTCTTTCTTGATCGCGCCGCATAAAGTTTTTGGATCCAAACTGTCGGGACAAACGTTTTCCGTTATATCAATCACGGAGTCAGGCAAGATCGGCGTTTTGAACGTCACCAAAATCATCGTATTGCGCGGCACGCCCGTTTGCTCCGGTTTGGGAAAATGATTTTGGATAATGTTGCCGAAAGCGCCGCCGGAAATGCCATACGCGCCGCCGGTCAAGCCGGCTGTTTGGTATTGGGGGCCGCCGGCCAGTTGATATTCATTGTCGGTAAAAAGATTGAATATAAAAACAGTGATGGAATACGCGGAAAAAATAATGGCGAGACCGATCACGCCGTTGATCAGCCACTTCTTGGCCGTCATGACCTTTTCCTGATCTCCCCCACTCGTCATGTATATGAAGCCGGCGTACAAAACGATGATGAGCGCGATCACGCCGAGAATGCCGATGAATATCTTTATCACCCGGCCGACAATAGTGATAAGGCCGGCATTTTGGAGGGGCGTTTCCGCGGCCACTTGCTCCAGATTTTGATTCACATCATTAGTGGTTTGCGCGTACGCCACGGCCGGCCCGCCTAGACTCGGCGAGGCTGGCGCAAATAAAATAACCGCCAATGCTAATACAAAACAACTGGCAGTTATTTTTATAACCAATTTGGATGACCCGTTGGATGAAGCCATTTGACTGTGCCCGGAAGCATCGTTCCTTTAGCATGGGCGAATACTCCGAGGCGCTTCACGCCCTTGCGGACGTTAAATTGAATTTTGTTTTATCCGGCCAGCACCGCTTTCACCGC
>Ga0156693_174_pt2 | contig 37301 bp, 29 predicted proteins | sample RifOxyC2_FD_112023 | JGI IMG/M metagenome (GOLD analysis project Ga0156693, IMG submission 112023) | Candidatus Falkowbacteria bacterium RIFOXYC2_FULL_48_21 | reverse complement strand
CATTGGCGGACATCTTGACCGAAGCGTCAGTACCGTAAGCGATGAAGTACACCGCTTGACTCACCGCGCCGGCCGAAGCCGTCTTGGTGATGCCGGCGATATCGGCCGTAGCTTTGGCTTCAGCCGCCGTGTTAACAACGGTCGCTTGTGCCGGCGTTACGACGGTCGTGGTGGTAGTAGTGGTGGTTGTTGTTACCGGAGTAACGACCACTGACGGTGTCGCAGCGCTTCCGCCGCTGCCGCCAGATCCGCCAGTGCTATTGGTATTGGTGAACGTCGCATTGGACGGAGTCGGGGTGTAACCCGAACCTGCCAACGTTCGGAGACTTACAGTTACCGTGGTATCAGCCGAAACGGCATCGGTCGTATAAGCGTAGGTCCACGTTGTTCCGGAACCGCTCATCGCTGTGAAAGCTGTCGTGGTTGTGCCGTCTACAATCCTTATGTCAGGTGCTTCATATGGCGCCTCACTAAATGTGGCGGTGATGGTTACTGCGGTCGATTCACTGACCGAGCAACTGGATGTGCAAAGATTGTACTTCAAGGCTACTGTCGTGCCGGATGCGGCGAAATAACCGTAGCCATAAGCATAATCTCCTGCTCCATAACCATAGCCATAGCCCGCATTTTGCGTGGCGAATGCCGACATGTCCGTTACCAAAACCAGCGCGCACATCAAAACCATTCCGAGCAATACTTTGCTTAGTTTATTTTTATCCCTAAGCAATGACAAAATTTTTTGTTTCATTGTTTTTACCTTTCTATTTTCCAGCACTTTTAACACCAGTCGACCGTTTATTCTGGTTATGGATTTTGGACTAATCTATTTTCTTAAGGTTGGGCCCAAATAGATTAATGCAAACTAACCATGATGCTGGCTTTTGTTAGCATTTATTAATTCTTTGACATTTGTATTATACCACAATTTGGGTGATTTGTTTATGCTATAGGTGTGGATAAATAAAATAAGCAAGCACTGCTTAAAACAATGCCGGCTTATTGATGAGCCTTTATGCAAATAATACTTTAAGTGGAACTTTTATCAGCCGCCGCACTAACATTTCGCAACAATGACTTATTTTTTCTCAGAAATTCAATGATGAAAGCGCAAAAAACTCCTAAGAATAAACCAATCATGCCGGCAATGAGTACAATCTGCCTTCGCTGTGGCGCAATTTTCATCTCCGGCAATACTGGTGCGACTTTTATTGTGGTCGGCTTGGTACTGTAAGTCTTTTCAAATTCTTTTTTTTGCAACTCCTGATCAAGCTCAAATAAACTCGTTTTTAAATCTATGATCGCCATCACTTTCGCGTCCTTTGCCTGCTTGACGGCGTCCAATAAATTTATATAACTTTCGACAATTCTTCCTTGCGCTTCCGATTTTACATCGGCTCGGGCAGTGATCTCTTTTTGATAAAATTGAATATCCTTATCCAGACGAATAATATTTTTTTCGACTTCGACAATTTGCTTGCCGATTTGTACTTTGTTTTGCTTGATAAATCCAATTTCTTGTTCAACCGTTTTTATGGCCGTTTCAAACAGTTTTTGGTGGCGTTCAATTAAAAGTTGATCCACAATCGTCAGTAATGTTAAAGCGGATTGCGGGTTTTGTCCGCGTGCTTTGATTTCCAGTATGTTAAGTTTGGTTTTGTCTTGCGCTATAACCGTTTTTACGTCAAAACGGTTTTTTACACTTAGCAACGATACGTTGGGCGCTGACAATTGTGTTCTTATTTGCGTGGCAATCGTGTCGGTTGAAAATACTTTTTCCTCCTCCGCGGGATTGACCAATAATTCGTTTTTTAATATGCCTATTTGGATAAGTGAGCGAGCTTCGAAAGTCTCCGGCAATAGCAGGCTTACCGTGACGCCGATAGTAAATGCGCTCATGAAGGCCACGCCGATAAGCCATTTTCCTTTCCATGCAATACCAATATAATTGGCAAAGTTGATTTCCGGATCATTTTTCTCTGGCTGAATTGTGTTGCTCGATGGTATGAATTGCGACGATTGATTCATGTCCTGCATATTGGTAATTTTATGAAGATAAACAATTTAAGGGATTAATTTTATTGACAAGGATATTTCAGTTTGCCAATTTTAGCCGGTAGTAAATGATGCCAAAGTATTCGTGTGCGGCGAGATCCACTTTTTCGATATTTTTAGCGGAAGGCAACCAGTCAAACAGATTATATCTTCCAAATTTTATCTTGGGGTCCGTCGGGATGGCGATCGGATTTTCGCCGGCGGCTCGAAATACCCACATGGCCCTTGGCAGGTGATATGCCGATGTTATCAAAAAGAATGTTTCCTGTCCAATGAGCTTCTGCGCATTTACGGCGTTTTCCAATGTATTTCTCGATTTGTCTTCGACCGTCAAATTGACCGGATCCATGCCGCGTTCGATCAAAAATGTTTCAATTATCCGAGCCTCATTATTTGTTTCAGGTTGAAGCGGGTTGGTCCCTGAAATTATCACTTGTAAACTCGGCCTGATTTCGGCCGGACGACTGAAATATATTTTTAAAGCTTCGCTGGCGCGGAAAATGTTGGTCTCCCCTCCGCCTGCTAAAATCACAATCCTGTTCGTACTGCCGAATTGTTCGCCCGTTGGCGCTGGGAATGCGCTTTCGAGCGGGTAAATAATCAAATCGGCTATCGGACTGATTGACAAGAGGCAATATAGCGAAACTGAAAATAACAGAATTATTTTGCCGGTTCGCTGCCTGTCTTTGAATAAAAAAACAATCCCGACAATAAACAAAAGAGGCGTGAATATGCTTGGTAATAAAAGTTGTTGGAAGAGTTTAAAAAGTAGCATCTATTTTTTTAGTAGGATTTTATAAATGCGTTCCGCTGTTCTGCCGTCCCACAGCGCCGGTCGTTTCGGCTCGTATTTCGACAAATCGAATATTTGATTCGCCGATTGGATGATTTTTTCCGGTTGGTTGCCGATCACTTGATTGGTACCCATTTCAACGGTAATTGGTCTTTCCGTGTTATTTCTCAAAGTTAAGCAAGGAATCCCAAGAATGGTTGTTTCTTCCTGAATGCCGCCGGAATCAGTCAACACCAACTTGGCATTTGCCATGAGACAAAGAAATTCAAAATAACCAAGCGGCTCAGTATTAACAATATTGCGATGTTTGATGAAGTCACCAAGGCCGAATTTATCAATTTTCTGGCTGGTGCGCGGATGCATGGGAAAAACAATTTTAATTCTTTCGGCGAGGTCGCGTACGGCCAGTAGAATGCCGCGCAATGCGTCGAGATTATCAACGTTCGAGGGACGGTGCAATGTCAACAGCGAGAATTTTTTTTCTTCCAGTTGAAGGCGTTGCAAGATATTTGATTGTCGGGCCGTCGCGAGATGTTTCAACAGAGTGTCAATCATGATGTTGCCGACAAAATGAATTTTGTTCGCGTCGAGCCCCTCTCTGCGCAAATTGTCGTTCGCTTCCATCGAATGCGTAAAAAGATAATCCGATAACTGATCAGTAATTAAACGATTAATTTCTTCCGGCATGGTTCGATCGTAACTACGTAGCCCTGCCTCAACATGTGCCACCTTGATTTGCATTTTGGCCGCCACCAAAGCGCAAGCCACCGTTGAATTGACATCACCGACGACAATCACCAAATCGGGGCGATGTTCGAGACAAATTTTTTCAAACGCTATCATGACGTTGGCCGTCTGCACCGCGTGTGTGTCTGAGCCGACGCCGAGGTGAATGTCGGGTTTGGGTAGCCGAAAATCATCAAAAAAACTTTGCGACATTGCTTCGTCGTAATGTTGGCCGGTGTGCACGAGCAACGACTCAACCAAAGGATGTTTTTTCGCTTCTTCGATCAACGGCGCCATCTTGGGAAAGTTGGGTCTGGCGCCAACAACCTTGATTATTTTCATAATGATTTCAATTGGGCGATCAGTAATTCGGTCATTTTTTCTCGCGTGAAATTGGATAGTACAAATTCTCGGTTGTTCATAGCGTTTGCCTTGTAAAAATCATAATTCTCATATAAATTTCGCACGGCGTCAATCAACGTCTGGGGATTACGAACATCAAAATAAAAGTTGCCCGGCAATGAGGCCAGCAGTTCTCGCCCCTCCCCCTCGATGCCGAAAAGAATCGGTTTGTTCGCCCAAAGATAATCAAAAACTTTTGACGGGATGGTGCGCTTGAACGCCGGCGAATCTTTTAGAATAATGACCAAGGCATGAGATTGGAGCTGACTGGCGAAGGCGGCTTCTTTTGAACAACCATTTTGAAATGAAACATTTTGCAATTGTTTTTGCTTGGCGCTGGCCATTAAAGCATCCTTGACCGACCCCTCCCCGATCAGTGCAAATTTGACGGGCATAGTTGATAATTCTGCGGCGGCATCAATTATTTGGTTTAAATTCTGTGCATACCCCATGTTGCCGACATATGATATGACAAATTCATCGCTGCGTTGCCACTCCTTTTGCGAATCGAACTGACACTCGTCAATAAATTTTTTTGACAATCCATTGTAAAGCACTAAACAGGGTATATTTTTCTTACTGATTTGAACGATATGATCTCTCATTCCCTTTGACACACATGAAATGATATCGGCTCGTCGATAAATAAATTTTTCCAGGACCTTGCCTGTTTTGTAAAAAACGGATTTTTCTTCGATGTGTCCGGTGCCGACGGCCGAATCCGGCCAAATGTCTCTGATGTCGAGAATGAATTTTGCTCGTTTGAATTTGGCAATCAGCCAGCCGGCCAACGAGACAAATAGGGGCGGACTGCTGGCGATGACAAAATCCGGCCGGAATTTAAGCTTCACTCCCGCAACTATTGCATTGACCATGAAAGATAAATAATGTTTCAGGTATCCCTTGGTCTCTTTGCCCGACAAACCGGAAATCTTGACTCGCACCACTTGCGCGTATTCATCGCGTTCCATTGTCTGAACTGGTGATCGGTGTGGATGAGCGGTCAAGATCGTGACATCATACCCGCCGGCACGCAATAGAGCCGCGGTTTCGCTGATACGGAAAGCGGCCGCCGTTACGTCGGGCGGAAAGTACTGCGTGACGATAAGAATTTTATTTTTCATGGTCTTAATAATAAAAAACTTTGAAAACGACTTTATAAATGAACGCCAAGGCATTGTAAAATTTGTTGCGATTGTATTTTTGCCACTTTTCCTGCCAGCGCTTAAATGTGTCGTCTCCGGTTAGGCGAAACAAAATTTCCAGTTGGACGATATGCAGGTTATGATAAAATTTGCTCGCAATAGTCCGTAAAAAGTTTTTCGACGCATCATACTTTGACCAAAAGCCGATATCAAATTGGGGCAGATTATCCTTAATCGTTTTTAGACATTGATTATACAAATTAAGCGCCGCTTCGCTTCCGGTCAGAATATAATAATCACGCACGCCCCAAACGGCCCAAATAAATCCGTTCAAAACATGCGACTCCGGCTCGACCAGATATTCTTCCAGCCAAACGCCACCGGCTTGATCAACAAATTGCACGCCACCTGCACTGATTGGCGTAATTAATGTTTGGAATACCTTATCACTGGCGTCAAGAAAAATTTTATCTTGTGTTTCTACGTATGCCCTGGCTAAAATTGATAAACCCTGACCTTGCGCCAAAGCGGAGTACCATGGATTTTTTAATTGTTGAAAATACTCCCAATCAAACTTATGATTCCAAACCCAAAGTCCAAATGAATTTTTTCCTAAATTTTTCAGCAACCATTCACTGGCGTTAAGGAATTTGTGTTTGTATTCTTCTCGCCCGGTTTGTTTATACAAATCATGATTACCCAAGCCAAACTGAATAATGGCAATCGGATTGTATTGTTTGCCGATCACGCCATGATAATTTAATAGCGGTATGCCATGTTCGTCAAATGGGCCGGGGTATAATGCTTTTTTTTCAAACGATTGATAATACTGGCCCAACCTTTGGTCGTCCGTGGGAAAAGCGTTTTCATTAACAAAAGGCCGGCCGTGCCAAAAGGTTAGTTGGCTGTTCTTTCCCAAAACATAAGCGGAAAAAATTCGTTTCAAATAATTAATTTTCATAATCTGGCGTTATTGCAATCGGTTGGCCGGATTGCAAAGAGTCGATAATGCAAAACGTGGCCTTGGCCGCCAGCAAGATTTCAGCACTGGGTATGGGCAGTGGCGCATGTTGATTGATGGAATCGATAAACACGGCCAATTCCTTGAAATGCCCCTTATCTTGTTTAGCGAAGAAACCCGTTGACTTAAAATCATTGATGACAAATGATTGTTTGTCAGCGAAAATTTCTAGATATTCCTTGCCCAACCGATTGTCTCCCATCGCCGTATACAAAATATTGCCGCGTGAGCCATCGCTAAAATCAATCGTAACATTAAAATTATCATCGTCAAGAATAATTTCGCTCACCGGCAAACGCGTGGCGTACAATTTAACCGGTTTAGCGCCGGTGATAAATTGTAACAAATCGACAAAGTGACACACTTCCCCCACAATTCTGCCGCCACCTACGTCCGGATCATGAACCCAGTGATCTTTCGGAATATAGCCGGCATTGATGCGGTAGTTGATAAGCAACGGATTCGTGCGTTTTGTCAAACTGTTTTTCAATTTAATCACGCTTGGCGCGAAACGCCGGTTATAACCGAGCATGAGATGACTGATGTTCGGATGATTGGCCAGAGTGCAAAGTTCTAACTTGGTCAAGCAAAGCGGTTTTTCCAAGAAAACAATTTTGCCTTTGTCTAATGCTTGCTTGGCGATCGTGGCATGTAGGTTGTGCCTGGTCGCGACAAAAACCACATTGATCTCTCGATCATTCAATACCTGTTGATAATCTGTCGCGCAATTTTCACAAGCGTATTTTCGGGCTATTTGTTCCGCATTCATGCCTTCCGCCGTGGCAATCGCCTTGATTCTCGCTCCGAGCTTTGCTAAATTCGGCAACAAAAATCGTTTGGCAAAATTTCCAGCGCCAATCATGCCAATACATATTTTCTCGTTAATCGCTATCGACGGTTTTGGTAGATGCATTTGACTTAGTCGCACACAAGTATCCGGCATGGCAAGAGGCGGATAATGCAAGATAACGCCGGTAAATTCTTTTTTTCCTGGATTATTCAAAATCAGATCATAAGCGCTGGCATAGTCATCAAGACTGAACGAGTGCGTAATCATTGGGGCAAGATTCACGCGCCCGGCGCCGACCAGGCGCAAAAACTCTGCCATATTTCTTTTTTCCGTCCAACGGACATATTCAAATGGGTAATCAATCCCCTTCTCCTCATAATTCGCATCATACCGACCCGGCCCATATGAGCGCGAAATGAGAAAATCTAATTCTTTTTTGTAATAAAGATCGCGTGGTATTTCCATCCCCACCAAACCAACCGCGCAAACGCGTCCGCATGGACGACAAAGTCGTCCGGCCAATTCGACCGGCTCATTGCTTTTGGTGCTGGCGGTGATGATGATCGCATCAAGACCTCGGCCGCCGGAAAAGCCTTCCGCAATTTGCATCACATTATCCGTCCCGATCACTGCGCCTTGCGCCGCACCGTATAGCAGGCTTTGAGTAACTTTTTTTGCGTTTACATCCATGCCCAAGACCGGAAAGCCGTAAGCACTCAATATCTGAACCGTCAATTGACCAATCAAACCGAGGCCAATCACGCCGACTTTTTCTCCCGGCTTCAGGTCACAACGTCTGATCCCCTGCATGGCAATGGCGCCGAGAGTGGTGAAGCTCGCTTGATCAAATGAAACATTGTCGGGAATAATGATGGCCAAATTTTTCGGTATATAATTGATTTCCGCGTGCGATGCATATCCGGCACCGGCGACGGCGACGCGGTCGCCGATTGTAAATTCATTGGCACATCCAGTTCCGACTTCAATAATTGTTCCGGCGCTACTGTAGCCTAACGCCACGGGCGCGTCCAGCTTGCCAAGTACATTTTGGACTGTTGTGATTAGGCCTTCCTGCTTAATCTTTTCAAAAACTTTTTTTACCAGATCGGGTCGCTCCTGCGCTTTGCCGATAATATTTTTTTGCGCTAAATCGATCATCAGCTTTTCCGTGCCCGCAGAAATCAAAGAACTATCGGTGCGAATCAAGATGCCATGAGCCTGGCACAACGGACTCGGCACCTGTCTCAATTCCATGACGCCGGTCTTGTATGATTGAATTATTTGTTTCATAAATTACAGTGTGCTTCTATTTTTAGCCACAATTAATAACAATGGCGTTTTTGTTGCGCTGATTTCTTCCATGTCGAAACCGTTGGCGGCTAGTCGCCTAAGCCATTCGTTTGTTGAAAAACGATTGATGGAAATCTCAAGATAGTTAAAGTCAATCCGGCGTTTGGTAATTTGAAACGCCTGCTCGAACAACCAAGAGAAAAAACAATACCTGTTCAAGTAGAATAATATTTTTTCAATTTTTCGAATCGGATGTTTGCTGTTTGGTACGGTAAAAATTAAGTAACCATCATCCAAGAGCAAACGTTTCATCTCAAGGAAATATTCGTCAAGTGCTGGCAGATATTCAAAAACGCTGGAAGAAATAATCGCCCTGAATTTTTTTGACAAAAAAGGCAATCGCGGCAAAAAATCTTCTTGCAGCGCCAAGAAATTTAAGCCGGCGGATTGATATTTCGTATTGGCCTTTTTTATCATTTCGGATGACAAATCACATCCGGTAATTGCAAACCCGGCCGCCGCGATTGAGCCGGTGACTTCCCCTGTGCCGCAACCAAAATCAAGCACTGCATCATTCGCGCGCAATCGACTTTTTAACGCGTTGAGAAATTGGTCGACCCGATAATTCATTTTTCTAGTGTGACCATAATTATCACTCCAGCGCGTGGCGGAAGCGTCGAAAAAAAATTGTACCTTTTTTTCGCTTAACATAGTCAGTTGTTATACCCACTGCAAAACCTTCTTGATGTCGGCATAGAAAACCGCGGGGCTTCTTTTATAAACCAATCTTCTGGCCCAGCCTCGTCTTAGGAGATTAATCAGTTTGGTGTTATGTCGATGAAATTGGCGCGACATCATTTTACTAATTTCTTCAAATTTTTCTTTTGACATGTTTAACACTCGCTTGTCGGGATCCTTGAAAAAATAATCCTTCGGATTTGTTTTAAAAAAGTGATCCAACTCAACTTCGGGATAGAGCAAGCCGAGCGCCACGGCCTCATCGAACAGTTTGGTTTTTGGGAAGGGATTATAAACACCGAGTCCGGCATAATATGGATTGATTTCCTTCATGAAGCGATAAGTCTTTTGCATATCCTCCTCGGTTTCCGTCGGTAAGCCGAACATGAAATAACCGCTCCAAAAGATACCCAGACGATTAAGCAATTTGGCCGTTTGCCGAACCTGAGCAAAGGTGATGCCTTTGTCGGTTTTGTCCAAAATTCGCTGACTGCCCGTTTCAATACCAAGCTTGATAACATTGCAACCGGCCAGCTTCATTTTTCGCGCCAGTTGTTCGTCAAGCAAATTAACTCGGGTCGAACAGCCCCAATTGATTTTAATATTTTCATTCATCAACGTGTCGCACAAATTCATGATTCTTTGTCTGTCGGCTGTAAAAGAGTCGTCCTTAAATTCAAACTGCGTCGTCCCGAATTTTTCTATCACCAGTTTTATTTCGTTGATTATATTATTAATCGATCTGTTGTGAACCTTTCTGCCCCACAAGTGACAACAATAGCTACAGTTGTACGGACAACCGCGCGAAGTCATAATCACGCCCATATTTTCCGACGAATAATTTTCCGGGTTCATTAATAAATGTCTCCCGGGAAAAGGGACTTGATCCAGATCGGCCAATAATTCCGCCGGCTGATTATGAATTACCCGATTGCTCAATCGGTATGATATGCCTTGAATGGTTGACAAATCGTTTTTGGATTGTAAGGCGGCAACCAATTTGGCAATAACATTTTCTGCTTCACCTTTCACAACGACGTCAATGGCCGAACATTTCATCGTCAATTCGGGTTGCAAGGTTGCATGTGGTCCGCCAACCACCACGGGGCAGTTCGGGTTGACTTTTTTAACCAGTTGGGCGGTCTTTATCACTGATCCGATCTTTGGCGTCATCGCCGTAATGCCCACAAGATCAGGACACCATTCGCTTAAAATCTTTTCAATCTCTTGCCAAACCGGATGGGTGTCATTATTGATCCCTTGTTTATACAATTCCAATTTATTGTATTCATCGCTAAAATCCAGTCCGGTAGTCTGCTTGATGGCGTCAACATCCAAAATCGCTACATGGTGTCCAGCTTTTTCCAATATCGCGCCGACATAACTAAGGCCAATTGGAAAATAAAAGTTTGCAAAACCGGTAAATCGTTTAAATGGCGGGTCGATTAATAGTATCCTCATATTTCCGTATATTAGATTTTGAATCTTTTTTTAAGAGCGCGCGCCTTTTGTAGTACCGGAAACCGATAATATATTTTTCGGATCAAATAACTTAAATAAGCGGTAAATTTTTTATCAATTTTAGTTGTGCCATGGGTTAATTTATCACGCAATTTTTTTAATTCTTTTTCCGTATGCTCGCCCGTATAATAAGGGATGAATTTATCGTTTTTCAACCAATAGTCATCGGAAATAATTCCTTTGGCCTTGGCGATGTCATATATTTCCGTGCCCGGCAAAATCCACAGAATTTGCCCGCTTATGGTATCATGCGGTTTAATTTTAGTTAACAGTGCAATTGTTTCGTCTATTGTTTTATCGTTTTCGCCCGGATTACCAACCATCAAATAAGCTCGCGGCTTGATCCCCGCCTCATGGCATAATCGAAAGGTTTCCTCAACCTTGGCGGTGGTTTGATTTTTTTTGATATTCTTTAATACTTCGGGACTACCAGATTCCACGCCGAAATCAATCCGATAGCAACCGGCCTTTTTCATCCAATCCAACATTTCGGCGTCAATTTGATTTACATGAGAGCAAGCGGCCCAAATAACGTCCAGTTGGCGTTTAATGATACCGTGGCAAATATCAATTACGCGATCTTTCCGGATCGTAAAATTATCATCAAAAAACATCAGCGCCCTAACGCCGTGGGTGCGATACAAATAATCAATTTCCGCTAAAACGTTTTGCGCCGAACGTGCGCGCCATTGTCGTTTCCAAAATTTTGACGCGGCACAATAGACACAAGCGTAGGGACAACCGCGGGAAGTCATCAGCGCCGCTGATTTTCTCGTTGTTTCCGGTAATCCGAGATAGTCATCCAAATTAAAATCATCATAGCTCGGAAAAGGAATTGTGTCCAAATCAGAGATAAATTCTCTTGGTTCGGTAATCACAATATTGCCCGCTTCACGATAGGCGATGCCCTTTATTCCGGCCAACGGAGCATTATCCAACAACGATGTTACCAACTCTAACGTGGTCAGCTCACCTTCTCCGAGTACGACCGCATCGGCATCAGCTAGACGAAACATTTGTGCGGGAAAAACTGTGGCATGATGCCCGCCAAAAATCAATTTGACGTCAGGAATAAACGACTTGACCAGCTTGGCGGCCATGAACGTTTGTTCTCTTTCCACTGTCCAGCAGGGCAAGCCGACGATATAAGGCTGGCGTTTTTTGACGGCAGCTACCAATTGTTTCCACGTCATGCCTGCGGCATCAAGGACGCTGGCTTTGATATTATTTTGTTTTAAATATGCCGCAAGATACGCCAGACCAAGAGGCGGATAATCAACGCGTTGCGGAACTTCGCGTGGCGGATTTATAAATAAAACACCCCGTTGTTTTTTTTGCGGCTCGGTTGAAATTGCTGTTGCGAATATTTCCGAATATACAGACAAAGTTTTTTCCGCCGCGTTTTGCCAGGTGAATGATTGCGCACGGTGAACGGCTCGATCGGACAATCTGCGCCGTAGCGTTTCATTGCTGATAATCGAATAAATTGCTTCAGCGATTGCGGATGGATTTTTAGGATCAACTTTTAATCCGGCGTTTCTGATAATTTCCGGCATGACGGAAACATTGGAAGTAACAATCGGCGCGCCACAAGCCATGGCTTCCACGAGCGGAATACCAAATGATTCGCAAAAAGAAGGTAAGGCAAATACGGCGGCACCGCGGTACAGACTCGGCAGTTCCCCGTGCTTAATAAAGCCCAAAAATAAAATATCGGCCGATATCGATTGCGGCAGTGCCGCTATAACGTTTAACGTTTTGGCTTTTTCGACCGGGTCGATATCCGTCGAGCCAACGAAAATCAGTTGATGTGGTATTTGATGCGCCGATTTTAATTTGGCGAAAGCGTGGATTAAGCCGCAATAATTTTTATTCGAAACGTTGTTGGCCACACAAAGGATATACGGTCGGGTAATATTAAAATCATGCCGCAGTTTATCGGCCTCCCCCGGTTCCTTCCGCTGGCAGAATTGGCTGGATACGCCGTGATGTACCACCCGTATTTTTTTAAAATCAACGCCGAGCAGACCGTTAATTTCTTTTGCTAAACTTTCCGAAACCGCGATGACCGTGTCCGCCTTACGGACAGACCGCTTCATTAATAAATTGAAATACCAACGCTTGTAAAACGGTTTGAACTGCGTTGGGGAAATAAAATTGATCATAAATTGAATCGTCACGACGGCCGGGCATGGTAGCCATAATGGTAAAGTGTTATTCGGGCCATGATAAATATCGATTTGATATGCCTTCAGCAAGCGCGGCAAACAAAATTGTTCAAAAAGGATACGTCTAATTTTATATCGATTATCAACTGCGCATTCTATCATTTTTATATTGGGGCGCGTCAAGTCGAATTTTTCTTTATTTTGTGGACAAACAAAAATGTAATATTGATTTTGTTTGTCAATGTCTGACAAGGCAGAAACTAAATTGGCGAGATACTGTTCTCCGCCGCCGAAGTCGTCCCGATTGACGGCCAAAGTATCGATCGCAATACGCATATTGAAATTTTGCATGAAAAAAAGAAAACTAGCGACATTAATGTTTTTTGTGCCAACGTTTTACTATCAGCAGAGCGCAAACTAGAATAAGATTCATGATGACTTCCGTGTAGATAATTTTAAGTGATGTCAATATCGCAAAATACCGCATGACCCAAAAAATTAAAGCCGTCAACGACAAGGAAAAAAAGAGGCTCAAAAAAATTCGTTCGAACATGTCTGTCCCCGACTGATAGCCTTGTCCGGCCACTTCGATACGGGTCGGTTCGTCGGTCGGACGCGTTTGTGGGAAGATGAGGCCGGTTAAGCAGAATCCTGGCAGGAAAAAAACCAAAATCACACCGAGTGTACCGGACAATATGTTCATTATCGGCAACCATAAACTCAATATGACCAGAGCAATTAGCGCACCCATAATTATCCAAATTGATTTTGATCGCCGTTGGCGCTCTAATGTCGTCATAATGATGGCAGATATTTCCAAACGTGCTCTGACGTTTGCTCGAAATGGCCGCTATTGCGAATAAATTTTTGATACGGCCAATCGATCGGTTCACGGCCGCCGATATAGAAATAGAACGGATAGTTGGAGTAACCGCTGTCATTCATTAACTTGAGTCGCCGTTCATCACTGTCCCCGCGCCAGAATTCGATCCATTCGTCCATACTCCAAGTATCACCGCCATAGCCCGGACCAAAAGCGATCAGCTTCGAAAAACCCATTACCCACGGCGTATCGTTGCTGTTGGTGGCGAGCAAACGAGCGCGCGGCTCAACCAAACTGGCTAAAGTTTTAATTTCCTGATATTCATTCACGGGCAACATTGGCTGCTGGCGCCAAGCTTGCGCCACTATTTTGGCAGAAAAAATCAAAAAAAACAAGATAATCAAAATCTGTCCCCCGCGGCTCCTTCCAAAGTCGAATAATAGCCTGGCGAGCGGCGGCGTCATAACGAGAATGAAAACAATATCGAAAACGATCAAAAATCGATTTTGGTAAATAAACGGAAAAGTTACGAAAACCAGCAAAAGAAGAAACATGATGTATAGAAACATCAACCAGCGCGACACAAGAGATTCCTCGTCCGCGTCATGTTCCCACAGTCGCGGTAAGCAAAATCCCAAAATAACAAAAGGAATAAATAACAGGTTAATCATCCGAAACGTGCTCACATTAATGAACAGACCCTTGATCTCTGGTATTCGCCAAAATGGATAATTGCTGGCTAACCCGTGATATTCGGTAATGAAGCTGATAGTGGTATTGATTTCATCCAGTTCGCCGGTGTGATGTGTCAAGTAAAAAAAGTTCCACATGGCAAAAACAGAAATTACAAACAATAAAATCTTATAACTGATTATCCGTTTACGCCAAAACAATTGGAATAGTAATATGGCGATCGGCAACAAAATGAACCAACCGATGCCGCCCAGCAACCGGTCGAGATAGAGGTGATAGGCTTCGCTTGGGGCGGCGGAAAACTCTTCAAATAATACAACCAGCACCAAATAAACCACAGCGTATCCGAGGAGAGAGTATAGCAAGAACTGATGGTCGTAATGCAAGCGCTTATAAAATTTTAATACACATATGACAATTAAAAAGATAATCAACGTCAACAAAAATAAAGCAAAGGTCGGTGTATTTAGGGCGGCGCCGAGATAGCCGGACAAGATAGCGGCCGGTGACTGACGCAAGATCAGCGCCACGGTTGCGAACAAGAAGCTGATTGATAATATTTGTTGCGGAAACATGGACCAAAAAGCGTGAAATTGGGTAGCGGAAACCGCGCAAATGAAAAAAGCGACTGCCGCGAAAACAAAATTATGTTTAACTTTCAATGACCGAAATATCAAATAAAGACTGCCTGGCAATAAAAATTGCGCCACAATGCATAGAATGTTAATCGCCCAAATCGTCTCGATTCCAAACGTTTGTAATGCGGCCAAAATAAAGTAGAACGGCTCGGTTTCGGCTAAAACACCAGGCATGGTTGAACGTTCATGATAAAAGCCGGTATCATAACCAAGCGGGGCGTCGCCAAATCGCAAAAATGGTAATAGGCGTGTGAATAAAATGACCAAACTGGATAAAATTATCAACCAAAAGAAAAATCGGTCGCGGCCGGGAACGGTCGGCTGACCGATGGCGTTTTTTGGGCTATTGATAACGACAACAAATAGCATAAGAATAAATAACGCATACAGCAAATATAGAATAGCTGGGCGAACCGCCAGATCGTACGGCAAAGTTGCCAATATCAAAACAGTGTAAGCAATCAACAGCCACTTCCCTTTTAGAAAGACGAACTTTTTTTTAATTTCGGCCATAAGCGAGTAAAAAGAAAGTGTTAGGCGCGAGGCGGTTGTTCAAGCGCGATTAAACGTAGCAATTCCGTCATCCGTTGAATGTAGGTATGGTAGCGAAGCGTTTTTTCATGGGCCGATTTGGCCATTGCCGCACGTTCGGCGTCATGTGCAATGAAGTAAATCGCTTTTTCTCGTAGCTCATGCGCTGATCCGTAACAGGCAATGTCTTTGCCCTCCTCAAAAAAATCGGCGTGCTCGCTCGTGCGCGGTGCCAGCATAAAGGCGCCGATTGACGGAATTTCAAACGTTTTCATGTTATGTGATGAAAAATTCTGTTCTCTCATCAAATTTAAAACCACCTTTGAACTGCGATAAACTTTGGCCATTGTATTGACATCGATTCGCCCACCCCTGAGCCGTGCCATTAAATGTGATTTTTTGCAATTTCGATCCCAATACGGGCCCCAAATGCCCAGATCCAAATCGGACAACGATTCCAATTCAGATTTACGCTCCGGATCACCCGTGCCGACAAAGACAATATCAGAGCCATACATTTTACGTTCTTCCGCTGTAGGGTTTTCACAGCCTTTATAAACATCCGCATCGGCGGCAAAGGGTAAATAATGAACTCGCGTCGCTCCGTCGTCCGTTAAACGCTTCACCAACATTTTCGACCAAGTGAAAACATGATCGTATACCGCCAGAGAATCAATGACATTTTGGTTGGAGCTAAAAAGGTTGTGCGGGTCATCACCGTTGAAATTAACAATCACGCTATCCGTCACCAGTTTAATATTCAGTAATGTTTTGGGATAAATGCCGAGACCCTTCAACACAATAATTAATTGCGGTTTAAGTGTGCGAGCCGTTTCAATAAATTTTTTGTTCATTTTATTCTGCGCCCCAATAATTAACGGAGCAGCAATTTTGATCGGCCAGATTTGTCGAATACCCCAAAGATGCTTTTCGCGCAGTCCCCATTGGCAAATTTTACGCAAAATGTTACTTTTTGCTAACCATGGCTGAGCGTACAAAACCGGCATTTGTTCAAAATAAATAACCTCGTGCCCCAGTTTACGTAGTGCTTTCGCCCAAAAAGTGTAAAGCGAGTCTTGGCTCGGATTGTCGATAAAAAGTAATATTTTCATACTAAATTTAAAAACAAGCACACTACGTTGTCGTCGAAAACAACTCCTGATTAAAGATTTCATCGCATATTTTCATTCGATTGGCCACATCATATCCGGAAGACATGCAGCGCTCGTATCCGGCAACCGCGATTGCGTTTCTTTCCGCCGGGTGTGCCAGATAATATTTTACCTTAGCTACCAGCTCAAGCGGATCGGAAAAATAAACCGCTTCCCTGTCTTCCATAAACAGTTCTTGCATTTTTGGCGTGCGTTCACATAACAAAAGCGTTCGACAAGCCGGGATTTCAAAACAACGCCGCGTATATTGATTTAAATTCAATTTTGACAGAAAACACAAAGCGATTTTTGCACCGCTAATCGTCTTAGTATAGTTTATCCCAAAAATCGGGCGAATCGGATCAGAAAACATTTTTTTGATTTTAGCCGACAAATAGTAATTCCAGCTTTGCCCATACAATTGAAACTTAATGTCATTATCGAGTAACGCTTCGAGATATTGCACTCGTCCGTCAGGCTCGAAATGACCGATAAAAACAACATCTCGTTCATAGCACTTTTTGTCCGCGTCGATCAATGTCATTGGTCGATGAAGCGCAGGATCATAAAACGATGGGAGGTGGTAAACTTTTTCTACACCGGCCTGCTTATACTTCTCAATGTTTTCCGACCGATAAACAAAGCAAATATCATATAGCGGTAAGGCACGCAATAACTTTGACCAGAGCCGTCTGAAATAGATTGCCTTTTCGCACACTATCAATGGAAACAGTAACCGATATATCCCGGTCGGTTTATATTTCATCGCCGAATTCAAGTTATACCCACCGAACGGATTGTCCGGATTCCAAGTCGCGATCAAGCGACAATGGGACTTCAGCGCCATAATAGTCGCGGTGCTGATATAATTTGGTCTACATAAAAATACAATGTCCGGTTTAGTCCTCTTACAAATCGACAACAAATCGGCATTAATCCTTTTTACGGTTCGCCCGAGCATATATTTGAATAAAATTCGGCCGATAAAAGTCAGCGGGGTATAATCTTCCCATGAAAACGGTTCAATTTGCCAGCCCAATTCTTTCAACGCTCGCGCCATAGCGAATTCGCGAAACTGATATTGAAAATTGCCAGCAAATAAAATTGTTCCTTTGTGTTCTTTTATCATATATCAATGTTTGGTTTGGTGCGCGAGTAAATAGTACGCCATGCTCTCAGACAAAATCCGCTCATTATTTGCAAAAGCCATTTCGGGAAATAGCGATAGACGTGACGAAATAGAGCGCTCGAAGAAATCACACGAACAAGGTAGACCCACCAAGCTTCGAGCCGGCTACCACGGTTTATTGTCGTCGCGTAATCGGTAGGCAAAGAGTGAACATCCTTATAAAAGAATCTTAAAACCTTAAGCCGGGCCTGATAATTATTTTTTTTTGCTGCAATAATAAATTTTGGTTGAATATCTAACACCTCTTCCGGATTAATTTCTTCGAGCTCAACAACCTGATCAACAACGGCCCGATTGACTATATCCATTCCTCTTTGCGTTCGGATGACAATCAGCGAACTGCATTTTTTTGAGGTAATATATCTCGGCAACCACGCGTCACCGATTGCGATATCAGCCGTCTCCGCAAGTGGATTAGTGCATGTAAGGCAAAAGGCGGGAGAGCAGGACAACGTTCCCCAGAGCGCATTGAATGCGCCGCAGGGGCGGGTTTTAACCTCACCATTTTTCAATACAACGGTTACATCTCCCGGCCATCCGTTGCTACGATATTTTATGTTTCGCACTTGCTCCTTGGATAACTTCATTGTTCGCAAAATTAAATCCGTAAAGCGCAGGTCTTTGGTTTGTTTGCAAAACAAGCCAATCGTAAAAGCGATTTTTTGTTCCAGCTCAGTTACCAATGTTTTTGCTAAATTTACCCCGGCCAATTGACAAGGCAGTCCCACAATCGCCGTTCGTTTCAATGTCACATCCACACACAATTTCTTAATCGCGGGGCTTAATTCTACGGGCAAATAGCGTGAACCGGCAACGCCACGAACATCTTCAATATTTGTAATAATAACCGCTTGCGACTTAAACGGATCACTCTCATCGGCTTTCACTTCCAGACAGGAATCAATAATTTTATTGTTCATCGCCGAAGTCAACAACGCAGTAACGATTCCGCCAGCCGTTGCATTTTTCAGAATATCCAGATCCGTGGCCCGGCCGACAAAAACTTTTTTAAACGGTCCGAGCAGGGTTTGGCTGATATCCGAGTCGGCGACGATATGCTTTCTGTATTCACTGGCCGCCGGACAAGTCTTTGCGCAAAGGCCGCAATCCATGCAAGCGGCCTGATCGATTTGCGGCACATACAAACCGATTTCATCCCGTCGCATGGAAATTGCCGATTGCGAACACAACGCGACGCACAAGCCGCACCCCTTACATAAAGTCGGAATGATTTTTCTATTTTTTATCATCATGACTGGTGATTTTACGCTGGTACGCGTCGCGCAAATAGCGCGTGGCCGCTAAAGCGTCTGGGCTGACTTTTTGCTTTGCGCGTTGCAACGATGACTTGACGGCCGCACTCTTATTTAAAATTGATTGTAACATTTCACGCGCCGCGGCAACATCAAAAGCCTTGATTTCACACGACCAGTCGTCTTGGCTGATCATTTCCATGTAGCCCCGTAATTTTGGCTGAGTATTTATGGTAATGGTGGGCGTTTCGTTCATCGTGGCGAGGATAGCCACGTGCATCCTGGTCGTGACAAAGACATCGCAAACGCCCAGCAAGCCCTTTATCTGTCGAGCGCTATACAATTTCGACAACATAATAATGTTTGTTTGTTCGGGTAGACTGTTATAAAGTTGTGTCGCCACGGATAAATCATCAACTTCGTTCTGATAGGGCATATTGGGAGAAAAAATTATGATTGAACCGACCAATTCGTTGGTGACAAAAAGGCAAAGTCCGCGCATGACGGCAAAATATCGCTCAAAATCAGCATCTTTAAATTTCGATATGGTAATGCCAATAATCGGGCGTCGCTCGGTCAACAAGCCGTTTTTTGAAAGCTCGGCCATCGCTTCATCCGGCGGAATGTAGAGTTGATTTACCGCAACATCGGGCACTAAATGAACGTTGTTGTTGCGTAAATTTAATTTCTCGACAAAGGCGAGCGAGATTTTATCACGCGGTAAAATCAAGTCACAACGTTCGAGTACGTATTTCACCATTATCCTCATTAACGGTTTTTCAAACGGCCCCATACTTTGCGGAAAAATCGCCACCACCTTGTCCATTAAATGTCCAAGCCAGTAGCCATACAAGAACAAACCAATGCGTCGCACGTTTGCGCCGCTCAACATCTCGCCACTGATACTAACAATAATATCCGCTTCCGCGTAGGCGGCTAAAACTTTTTGTTTCGTGGCCGAAAAAGTATAAACATTATGGTTTATGCCAAACCCCAATTTTTTTTTGCATAAAAAATTCAAAGCATTGACCAACGCCCAAACGCTTTCTCCTATTAGCCACGTTATCTTGCGCCAGCGAGAAAAACCGGAAAATGGTTTTGCCCACAAACACTCGCGCACCTCATATTGATCGAACATCTGCGCGATGGACACCGGATCAAACGCCAAAATGGTAAACCGAGCGTCCGGGAAACCCGCTTTTAATTGCGCTAAACTACTATCAAGTAATGCCGTATTACCAATGTGATAAGTAGTATTGGCATCTAAAATTAATATTTTAAGCGAGTGCATAAGTTTATTGATCCCATTAGACAAAAAAGATCTCTAAATCTATCTTCCCATTTGTGTTCCCGAAACGCCCGTTCATAACCGGCGTTTCGCACCTTGGCCGCGTCCTCTGGATGATTTAGGTAATGCTGTATTATATTCGCACAATCCGTTGCGTCATGATACGTTAAAATCTCCTCACCAATTTTATACACTAACGCCAGCTCCGGATTGTCTTGCGTCAAATATAAACCGCTGCTCATAGGCACTTCAAAGTCGCGCCCCTTGAGACAAAACACCTGGTGCGAGTGACCGACGCCACCAAATCCCAAATTGATTCGGCTTTCAGAATATAGTTTAATAACCGCATCATTTGTCAGTCGCTCGCCTCCCCACCCCTCTCCAAACGTTTTGATCATAATTCCGCGTTGTCTCAACCGTTCAATAAATTTTGGCCTATAACCATATTTTTTCCCGACAAAAGACACATCATATTTAAACGGCACGTCATATGCTTTATGTATTTCTGGATCGGCCGCCTCCGGCCAGAACATTGCCAATCCCCCGCAGGCAAAATATTTGACCAAACATTCTGGTGCGTTGGTTAGATTGAGGTCAATGGCTGAAACCAAATTTTTGACATTTTTGAACCACAGTTTATCATCCAGATCAAAATTACATAGGGGAATACCCAGCCTTGATATTTCCATCAAAGTTTCCGGCAGAATGACCTTGTCGGTAAAATAACCGATCAGCAAATCAATTCGGTGTTGTTTATGTGCTTGGCGCAAGTCAATCAACAACGCCCGGTTCAACGCGGCGCGCTCCTTTTGGTGCTGTTTGTCTTGAAGGTCAAATCCTTGGGCCCGCCAATCAAACAAATGAACCGTACCGAATTTACATAGTGCAATCGGCAAAGCCGCTTCCCAATTATTTATGCCGCAGACGAAATAAAGATTGAGTTGCCCGACCGGTTTTGCAGTCACGCTAATTCCGCGCGCCGCAAAACGCGCTCGTAGCGCCACCGCAATCTGTGTCTTGTCCAAAATTTTGATCCCCGCCCGTTCGGCCATGCCCCAATAATGTTGCAATTCGATCCGAGCCAGACGTTCTTGACAACGCGCCTTGAAAGCGGCGTTTAAGTCATTGATCAATGATATTTTTTTAAGCGTTTCCTTAATCGACATAGCGGAAATTTAATCTTGTATCATGGCGACGTAATTGGCATATTGAAAATTTTCCAAACGTTGATCATAACGGACGATCATCTTCATTTCGTTCGGGAAAATTTTAAACAATTTATATCGAGGAAATTGTTCAAAATACTCAAAAACGTCTTTGAGCAATATGTGCGCGTCAATAAAGCAACCGCCGTATTCGAATTGCACTATGCCAATAGCATTTTGGCTCAGCATCTGGCGTGCGCCGCATAAAATGTCGTATTCGCCCCCCTCGGTATCAATTTTTAAAAAATCAATGCGGGCAATATTTTTTTCTCGACAATAATCATCCAGCGTGCGAATCAACACCGTTTCCGTTCGATTTGTCATCTTTTTTCCCCAACCATCTTCCAATCCTTTTCTCAGAAAAAGAGAGTTGGTCGTGGCGCAATCGGCGAAAATGTAATATGGTCGAGTGCCTTGCTCGCGCCCGAGCCCAAAATTATTATATAGTGTCTTCGGCGAAAGACTGCCGTCAAGCCGCTGAAATGTGCTCCAACTCGGCTCAAAGCAATGCAATGAAATATCTGATTTTACAGCCAGCGCCAACCGAGACCAGCTGCCAAAATGCGAGCCAACGTCGAAAACCGTCTGGCACGTGGGTAAATAATTTTTCAAAAGATTAACTTCACCGTTTGTTAATATGTTGTTATCATTTTCACCATTATAACGATTGGCATATTTACGACAAAAACGATATAACAACTGGCTATTGCGAGGCAATAAATGAAATAATGCATTCAACTTGTTCATTTGATTTGCTTATTTTGACGATGACACGAGGCGTTGACTGCTACCGACTGAAGATAGACGGCACCCCGCTTAATTAAACAACCAACTTCAAAATTACATATGTAATTAATCCGGCCAAGATAAAAGACAAACTCGGCATGAGGTAGCGGTTTGGTTTGCCATAACGGTACGCAATAAGCACCGTTGCCAGCCAAAAGGGCGTAAGCATCAATCGATAACGTTCATGAATAATAAATAACGCGGTCGCAATCGTAAAAATCATCAGCCAGAAAGGGATAACTATGAAATTATATACTTTTAGGCGGCGAATATTTTTTGATATGGTAGCGGCGATCAAGGCGGGCGCAAAAAACAAAATAAGCCATAAACTCAAAACATCAAACCTTATTTTTGCCAATCCGCCCCAGATCCAAACGTTTGGAAATGGCGATATAAGAAAAAACAATGCTCGGATGGGCATAAAGAGCGCCACCTGAACATACGTCCTTGGCATAAATAGTAAATTCAACGACCCCGTCGCGCTCAATTCCTCCGCCATTTTAATCTTCGGTTGTAGTGAGAACAATTTCGAAACACTAAACGGCGTGCCACCCAATAATTTGGTTATTACCGGTGCGCATTGGACAGCGAGCAAGGAAACGACCACCAGTAAAATTAGGGCGTAAAGCACTAGCCGCTTATTCTTTTTGACAGAGAATATGATAAAGGTGCTAACAATCGCAACAATAATCAGCGCACTGGCTCTAATCATTATCAATCCGGTGCAACTGATGGCCAAGAACAAAAATAATTTTAAACTTCGTTTTCGTAATAGTATGCTCACGAGGCACAGGATCAATGCTATTAATGACATCGCAAGAATATCCTTGGACGGAAGGGCGGCATAATATAAAACGCTGGGAATCAGCATTCCCCACGCCATTTTTTGCCACGGCCGGACTTCGCCCGTTTGATCGATCAAAATTTTTGTTACCGCCAAAAAGCCGACCAAGACGAATAACAGATTAAATAGGCTGACGTAAAAAGTACTTATTCCAAACATCCAATAGATGCCCGCAATATAATAAATTACACCAAGAAAATTATAACTGCCCTTAGCGGCCGTAAAATCCAAACCGCTCTCCACGGCCGCCTTGGCATCATAGTCATAGCGAATTGGATCAAAGCCATCAATGTCGCGGTGGCCGATATCGGAAACGGTTAGTACAAACTGCAAGACAATCGCCACCAAGGTCATCATCACCAAAAAAGCGACCATCCAATAAATTTTTGACGTAATGATTTTTGATTTAGCGGCATAGGCGATGATTAAATATGCCAAAACAAATACTATTCCCACAACCAGTAGCGTGTTGACCTTGGCCGGCTCTTCCCCCGGCCAGAAGATTGCAACGCCAAGCGCCCAAATAACGAGAAAGCTCCAGATCAGCCCGCGTTGCGATATTCGGTTTGTTTTACTCAATAATTCAATCATTTTTTGTCCCAATACCAACTAATTCCTCGGCCATGCCAATTCGACAAAACAGCCAACCAAACGGATAACATAATATATTTAACCATTTACTGCGTTGTATCGAGCCAAAACCGCTCTGGACAATGCTAATCGGCAACCATGTTAGCGGACAGTAGCCGCGAATCCTGACTTGGCTGAAATTATTTTTTCTTAATAGGTCCGCCAATGATTTAGTCGAAAATAAATTTAGATGGAAAGGAATCCACGAAGAAACAGAGTTTCCTTTAAATACCCGCATGGAAAAACTTTGACCGTGTGGGACATAAATCATTAGCTCCCCGCTTCGACGTAAAAGCTGAGAACATCTTGCAATCAATCGTTCAGGATCATCAACGTGCTCTAAGGTGTTGTCGATGCGAATGAAATCAAAATAATCATTGGGTAAATCAACGCTATCTAATTCCGACACGAAAAATTTTGCTCGCGGTAAAATCTTACGAGCGATTTCAATGGCTTCTGGACTGATATCCACGCCCCAAATTTGATACCCACGCTCAGAGAATTCAAGCAATTTCGTCCCCGTGCCACAACCAAGATCGAGCAAACGGTTCCTCTGTTCATTGGCCGACGCTAGGGGCCATGAATGGGGTCGAAAACGTAACCGTCGCAGTGTCTTTTTGATCAAAGAAGGCGGCCGATTATCGAGATTATTAGTGCGCTCATTGACGGTACAACCCTGATTGACTGTGGAATAAAAATGTTCGATTGCAAGCCATGTCGGTCGGTCAGATAAAAAAACATGCTGGCAAATCAAACACTGAGAGTACGTCCCAGCGCATTCAATTCCGTCCCGACGATTGTGATCAGTAAACAACTTTTTGATATTTCGCGATTGGCACATTGGGCAATCAAGCGTTGCGGGGGCATGCTTTTGGGTTGTTTTTAAACTGGCAAAGTTTAGATTAGTCGCGAAATCGTCATTGCGTCGGTCAATCAAACGATAAAGGGTAATTTGATTATTCTCGCCAAAGGTTTTTACCTGTTGATAATTAAGCCCCAAATTGTTTTTGATTGCCATTATGTCACAGATGCCGAACGTATCAGCAATATAGTCCGGCGGAGCGACCAGCATTTGCCGATGCAATTTTTCTACCCACGCAGGCTCAAGATCTGCGATATATCCCATCGCCGTATTGAATGGAATGGCATAACTCCTTCCAGTTAACACATACAATTCATTGTGACCGTAAAGTAACATCGTTTTGTCAGCCGAGATAATTTTTTCTATTCCGACTGCCGCACAATCGCTTCGATAACTGTCCACCCCTCTATTTTTAACCTGAAAATGCCACACATAGCTGGCCAGCCGGTCGACAGCTTTAAATTTTACGAAAAGTATGTTTCGAATGAACCAAATCACCAATAATGCGAGAATAATTAACGTACCTTGATTTACATTAGATAGCATTGAAACGACCGCTTGCGCGGCAAAAATGCTTACATATGGTAGGAAGGGAATATTATAATACCAAATCGGTGTCAGACTGATGTAAAACTTGGCCAAAACGGCGGCAAAACAAATCAACACGGTGAGTAAAATCGGATTGACCGTTTTCATTGTCAAAACAAGGCCAAAAATAGCCAAACATGGAATAATGGGGTTGACGGCCATGATTATCAGCGTCTGTTTTGTCTTTTGCAAACAACGCAAAAACGGCGTGAAACGAAACAATAAATTTTCCTTCCCATCGATTGTCTGGCTCTCAACGATTTCATGGCCAAAGACAGCTCGTAGCCGGATCATGAGTCCCAATGTCGACCGGCTTAAAATCCAAAGGTAAATCAAAGTGCCGGCAAACATGTCAATAGCAATGAGCGGCGCCAATGTGGCAAAATGAGTTCTATTCACTATCAAAACGCCGATGGTCACGATGATTGCCGGCAGTAAGGCTGATATTTTTACCAGCACGGCATTCGCCAACCAGCAAAAAATACCCAGCATGATCAGGTATTCATTGGCGACCGATGTGCCGATTATTAAAAAGAGCGTACCCAGCGCTTGAAACAGCGGCTCGAACTGATCACCACTTTCAAAATAAACGCCATAATGAGGTTCGGATGAAATCAGGCAGTAAACGGTTAAACCGACGAGATAAGCCGTCAAGCTCTCCTGGACAAAATAAAAAGCGCAAAAGCCGACAGTTATTCCGGTCAAATAATTAAAAAACGAAAAAAACAATCGTGAATATGCTTTATATTTTTTGTTCCCGAACCATAAATAAATTAAACTGTAAAAATATTCTACCAGCCATTTGCTACCGAAGGCATAATTCGCGTTCCAGCCTTTGGAAAAATCGATTTTTTTATTCAAGATTGTCGCATTGGACACGTAGAATCCGGAATCGGCGCTGATTGGTAACTTAAAATAAGGCCACCGGATGGCCAAATATGCGATAAATACTACCACCGTCCAAATTATATATACTCCCATATTAATTCTTCTTCGCCACGCAAATTACTGATGCGCCATAGGGAAAGGTTATTTTTTTCAATAACCATGCTTCCAGCAAAAGCATCTTTATTAAGCCGGTGTTTAATATCTTTGGTAATCGTTTCATATTCGTTTCATGCTTCGCTCTGGTATTGAATAAGCGGTTAAATAAAATTATTGCGCCAATGATCGGGAATAAGATTGTGTTAAAGTATGATGTGCGTTCGACTTGAAAACCCGCCTCTTCTATTATCGAAAGTAATCTTGTTTTTGTGTACCGCCGTTTATGCATTGACACTTCGTCTTCGCCGCCCCAAAGGAATTGATAAGCGGGCACAGTGACGATAATTCGTCCACCCTTTTTACATATTCGAAAAACTTCCTTGAGCGGGTCGCTCTCGTCCCGTAAATGCTCCAAAACATCCATCAGCAAAACACAATCAGCAGTATTATCTGCTATGGGTATTTTATAAATATCACCAGCCACCAGTTCACCGCAATTTCTCGTCTTGGCGTATCTGAGCGCTTCTTCGGAAAAATCTATGCCGATTTTTTTTTGAAAACCCGTGGCCAGCTCCATGGTTATACCAGTGCCACAGCCGATGTCAACCAACACGACATTTGCGAGTGTGCTTGTGATCTTCGCTAATTCGTTAAAAACAATCTTTCGTCGTCCGACAAACCACCAAAAGCCTTTTTCAAATTCAAACATTTTAGCATACACATCGTGTTCCATACTGGGTATTCATTTATTTTGTATCTTTTATTTCAAAAATCGCCACCAACTCCTTATCGCCCTTAATTTTAAAGCAAGTGGATATTGGCTGCTGTCGACTCTTCAACAATTGGAGCAAACTATTCTCGTCAAAGCGATTCTTGGCGTGACCAGATCCGGGGTTGGCCGCCCGCCTGGCGATAAAAGCTATAACGGGATTTTTGGAGTCCGAAAGATTACGGATCGGCTCTGTGATGATAACACCGCGAGTCGCTGAATTGAAAAGTTTATCCAGGATTGTTTTTTGATTTGGAATAAATTGATACAAGCTCGCTTGCATGATGATATATTCAGCCGATGGCAAAGGGTCAATGTTAATATCAAAAAGTTTCGCCTTGACCCCCCGTTTGAGAGCATCATTGACAAAAGAGCGATTGATATCCAGCCCGATATAGTCAACGGCTTTATACTTTAAATAATGATGAAATAGATAACAGTCGCCACAACAAACGTCAACAACGGAGGCATGATCCGGAATGTATTTTGCAATCGCCTCATATCGCGAACCAAAACCACATCGGTAAAGCAGACGCATGGTAAGTTGATAAATCAATGGCGAAGAATAGATAAAGCTCTTATTATCCGACCTTGTATTAATCATATTATTTCGTGCCGTTCAGTTTTTGCTTAAATTTTCTCAACTCCCTATAGTATTCGATACTATCTTTGAAAATTTTAACGCTGGAAACTTTATCCGTCCGCCTGATAAACAAACAAGGAATTTCAACTATTTTTAGGCCAACAAAATAAGCCAAGGCCATGATTTCCGTATCCCAAAACCAGCCCTGATTGGTTGTTTTCTCCAATACCGGCAAAATTTTCTCACGATTAAAAAATTTGTAACCGGTTTCCGTGTCGTTCAACGGCAACTTTAAAACCAACCGCATAAGCTTACGATATCCGATACTAAGCACGTGCCGCAAAACGGCCACGGGATTTAGGCCAACATTATAAAATCGGTAAGCCGTGGCCACGTCAGCGCCGTCCAAAATCGCTTGAACCATCGATGGGATATAACGCGCGTGCACTTCCAAATCAATATCCAAGAATCCCGCCACTTTACCCGCGGCCATTTTCAAGCCATCGGTCACCGTGCCGCCGCGGCCTTTATTTTTTTCATGAAACAAAGAATGCGTATTCGGCAAATCCTTGACAATCTGGATTATGATGTCCTTGGTTCGATCTCGGCTACAATCGTCAATAAAAATCAACTCATATGTATAGCGCGTCTGATCCATCACTTGGCGCAACTCCTTGACACTTTGCACAAGCAACGGTTCTTCGTTGTAGCAAGCGATAACGATTGAAACGTCAAATTCCATATAAAAGCACTATGATTTTTTATATCGATTTAAAACGATTGTAACCGCATTGATAACATCATCCGCGTCTTGATCCGTTAGTTTTGGCGAAAACGGTAAAGACAATGTCCGATCGGAAATATATTCCGCGTTTGGAAAATCCCCTTTTTTGTAGCCGAATGTATTGGCATAGAATGGATGTAAATGCAAAGCGGTATAATGAACGCCGGTGCCGATATTTTCTTTGTGCAACGCATTCATGATAGCGTCACGGTCAACGGTTAACTTTTCCAAATCAACCAGCAACGTATATAAATGATACGCGTGACGAGTATCGACTTCGACCGGCGCCGGGACGAAACAAGGTAAATCACGAAACGCATTATTATATTTCTCCCAGAGCGCCTTTCGTCTGACCGCGCCGGCTTCGATTCGTTTCAGCTGGTGGATACCCATGCTGGCCTGCATGTCCGTCATATTATACTTGAAACCCGGATAAATAACCTGATAATGTTTATAGCCTTCGTCGGAAAATCGCTTCCACGCGTCCTTGCTCATGCCATGCAAGGCATAAATCTTTATCATATTGGCCAATTCTTCATTGTCCGTCGTCACCATACCCCCTTCAACCGTAGTAATATTTTTCGTCACGTAAAAACTAAAAGCGGTTAAGTCGCCGAAGCAACCGATTTTTTTACCATGATATTCGGTTTCAAGAGAATGAGCCGCATCATTGATCAATTTGAGATTATACTTGGCGGCAATGGCGGTGAGTGCCTCCATGTCGCACGCGCGGCCGGCAAGATGCACCGGCAATAAAGCCTTGGTTTTTTCGGTAATTTTCTTTTCGATTTCCTTGGGATCGATATTCATCGTCGCGCGATCTACATCCGCAAACACCGGTTTCGCGCCGACGTGACAAATAACATTGGCCGTGGCCGCAAAGGTCATCGGCGTCGTAATCACCTCGTCTCCCTGTTTTATTCCCGCGCTGATCAACGAAAGGTGCAGTCCCGCAGTACAAGAATTAACAGCCAAGGCATATTTGGTGCCGACATATTCCTTGATCATTTGCTCGAACTTCGCGGTCTTCGGTCCGGTGCCGAGCCAACCGGAACGCATGGTGGCCACCACTTCGTTAATTTCGTCATCGACGATAAGCGGACTACCAAAAACAAGAAATTTTTCCCTAATAGGCATACTGCTATTTAGATTATTTTTATTTGATTGACCGAAAAACCAAATTAATTTTTTGCCAAAAGCCTTTTTGCACGATCATGAGGGTAATAACATAAATCAACAGACCCGCCAAGCAAAGGCCAATAAGATTGTAGATAGTATAAATGAAACGCAAACCGTCAAGCCGATGAATTACGACAAGGCCAACCACTGCCAGAACGCCACAAGCCGCGCAAAGAGAATAAAAATGCCGTCCAAAATGTATCCACGTTGTCCCAAGCAATCGATAAATGTATACCGTCATTCCCACATTCAAAATCGAGGTGGTTATCAGCATAAACAAGGCAATCTGCTCAATAGTAATTCCACTTATTCCGGCACAAAACAACAACGGCAACAGCAAAAACATCTTTATGATTTCAAAGTAAAATATGGATTGCGGCTTATTCAGTGAATAAAGCGTCATTTGCGCCGAACCCCACAAATAATAGGTGAAAGCATAGGCACAAAAAAATTGAAAAACGACTATCGCCGCCCGCCACTGTGCGCCAAAAACGATCGGCACCAGAGGCTTCGCCAGTAAAATCAAAATGATACTTAACGGATAGGTAAACCAAGTAATCATTTGCGTTGCTTCAAGGCATTTATCGCGAAGTCGTGCGACATTATCTTGCATCTTACTAAAGGCGGGGAAAAGTGTGCCTTCTAACTGCGGTGCGATGGAATCAATAGTCAATCGTGCTTTCTCGTAGGCAAAATAGTATTGTCCGAATAAAGCCGTTGGTAAAAACCGACCAAGAATTAAATAATCACCGTTTTCAGCGAAAAATCTGGCGACCTTGGTACCAAGTACGAAAAATCCAAAATTTGCCATTTGTCGCAACTCTTGCCATGAAAATCTTAGCCGCGGAGAATACTTGGCAACGATTGATTGCATAATCGTACGGAGTGGCGTGATTACAACGGCCGGGAAAATTATTGACCAATAGCCGAAGCCTTTTGTCGCCAAAATTACGGCGATAATCACTGATATGACCGTAGCAATAAAATTAACGACATTAAGCTCCCAAAAGCGCATTTCTCGATACAATAAATTGGCCGGCACAACATTTCCAATGGAAAAAATGAAACCGATGCCGATGAAAATAATCGGCTTTACCAACAATTGGTTTTGATAAAAATCTGCCAGTGTCCCTGCCAAAAGGCAAATGATCAAGCCAATCACTATTTTTATTGCCGCCGTCGCCCAAAAAACCGTATGGCAACTTTCCTTGGTTATTTCCTTCTTCGCGATCAACGCTTCGCCAAAGCCAAAACCACCGAATAAAATTATCAACTGGGTCGCCGCAGTGGATAAGCCGGCAATGGCGAAGTCGGCAGGTGTCAACAGCCGGGCAATCACGATCATGGAAACAATCTTAACCGCTTGTGCCATCATCGTCCCCGCCATATTCCATATACTGCCTCGAACAATTTTGGTTCTTAAACTTTCTGGTGCCGTAGGCGTATTTAATTCAATTTCGCTATACATGTGTTTTCAAATAACGGGCAAAAATTATAAAACTTGTTTGCATTGTAGAACTTTTATGCAAAATCCACAAGCCATTGCGCAGGCATTATGCTGTCATCATTGTCGTAAAGTTTCCTGATTTTGTAAAAACCAGGTATATGTCGTTTTAAGACCGACACGCAGCGTGACCCGATGTTGCCACCCAAGAACATGCAGCTTGGAAACATCAAGAAGTTTTCGTGGCGTACCGTCCGGGCGACTGCTGTTCCAAATAATCTCGCCTCTATAATCGACAATATCGCGAATTAGCATGGCCAAGTCCTTTATCGATATCTCTTCACCGGTGCCAATATTAACGATGCTCGATTGTGCGTAGTTGTTCATTAGGTACACACAAGCATCAGCCAAATCGTCAACGTATAAAAATTCGCGCAATGGCGCGCCTGTCCCCCACAGCTCAACGCAAGGTTGCTCATTGATTTTTGCCAAATAAAATTTGCGAATCAACGAAGGTAGCACGTGGCCATTTTCAATATCGAAATTATCATTAATACCGTACAAATTGGTTGGCATCACTGAAATAAAATTTGTATTATATTGTTCATTATACGATTGACACATTTTAATGCCGGCGATCTTGGCAACGGCATACGCATCGTTCGTTTTTTCGAGTGATCCAGTCAACAAATAATCCTCTCGCATCGGCTGCGGACAATCGCGCGGATAAATACAGGACGAACCCAAGAACAATAATTTACTTATACCACAAATCGCCGCATTGTGAATAATATTATTCTGAATTTGTAAATTTTCATATATAAAATCAGCCTTGTGCGTTTTGTTGCTCATAATGCCGCCGACTTTGGCCGCCGCCAAAAAAACATATTCCGGCCGATGCTCTGAAAAAAAATCCGCCACCGCTTTTTGGCACAAAAGGTCCAATTCCCGCCTGTTGCGCAAAATCAAGTTGGTATAGCCGAGATCCAGCAATCGCCGCACAATTGCCGACCCGACTAAACCTTTATGACCGGCAACATAAATTGATGAGTTTTTTTGCATAAAAATTTAATTAGTCCGAAATCGCGTCTTTCAAGTCAGCGTCAACCATTAACGCCACCAACTGCTCGAATTTAACGCTTGGCTGCCATTGCAAAACACTTTTCGCCTTGGAATAATCACCCAATAACACATCGACCTCTGATGGACGGAAGTATTTCTGGTCGATTTCAACAATAACTTTTCCCGACCGACGATCAATTCCCTGCTCCGCCAACCCCACTCCGTTCCAATCAATGCTCATGCCTAAATACTCAGCTGCTTTTTCTACAAATTCCCGTACGCTATGCGCTTCATTGGTGGCCAAGATGTAATCATCAGGCTTGTCCGCCTGCAACATCTGCCACATGCCATAAACATAATCCTTGGCATATCCCCAGTCTCGTCTAGCATCCAAATTGCCTAAATACAATTTTTCATCGCGACCAAGCTTGATGCGCGTAAGTGCTCGAGTGATTTTTCTAGTTACGAAGGTTTCCCCGCGACGTGGTGATTCATGGTTAAAAAGAATTCCATTGCACGCGAACATATTATAAGCTTCGCGATAATTTTTTGTCATCCAGTATGCGTAAACCTTAGCGCAACCGTACGGCGACCGAGGATAAAATGGGGTTTGTTCATTTATCGGCAAATCCTCCGGTCGGACTTTACCAAACATTTCCGACGAAGATGCTTGATAAAACCTTGTTGCTTTTCGCGTTTCTTTTATAGCATCCAAGATCCTGGTCGTACTAAGACCCGTGACATCGCAGGTATACTCCGGCAAATCAAAACTAACACGAACGTGACTTTGCGCGGCTAGATGATAAATTTCATCGGCGGCAATTTTTTCAATCAAGCGATTCAGATTGCTGGCATCCGCCACATCGCCATAATGCAAATAAAGCGTTTTATCGACCACATGCGGATCTTGGTATAAATGTTGAATTCGACCGGTATTAAAAGTGGAAGCGCGACGAATAATGCCATGCACTTCATAGCCTTTTTCTAATAGCAATTCGGCCAAATATGAACCGTCTTGGCCGGTAATGCCGGTGATCAATGCCTTTTTCATGTATTTATTCAACATTGAATAACGAAACGGGCTTGCTTCAATTTCTCTTAAGAATACGATTTACTGTTTTTAAAAAGATACTAAAGTCCAAAATCAATGACCGATTTTTTATATAAAACAAGTCATACTGCAGTTTTTCCATCGCATCCGCAATCGATGCACCATAGCGAAAATTGAGCTGCGCCCAGCCGGTAATCCCCGGCCTTATTAGATGTCTAATTTGATAATATGGAATCTCTTTGACCAGCTGTTCAACAAATTCTGGCCTTTCTGGCCGCGGTCCGACCACGGACATATCACCCTTTAAAATATTAATGATTTGCGGCAGTTCGTCCACGTGCGTGCATCGTAAAAATTTACCCAACTTCGTGATACGACGATCATTGACGCCCGACCATTGCGCCCCATCTTTTTCCGCATCAACTATCATGGAACGAAACTTGATCAATTCAAAAATTTTGCCATGGCGGCCAACACGCCTTTGCCTATAGAATATTGGTCCCGGCGAATTGACTTTTGTTGCCAGGGCCACAAACGGAAGAACAATTAAAAAAAAGAAAAACAGCACAACAACGAGAATATAATCTGCCAGCCGCTTGCCTCGTTCGTAGTTTCTTTTTTGCGCCTCTTTCAGATTACCCAAAAACCAGACTTTTTTTATAAGATACGCAGGCACCTTGCCTGTTATATTTTCATAAAATTGTGAAAATTTAATGAAGTCTATTTTTAGTGGCAGGCATTGGTATAACTTTTGGACTAAAGCATGATCCATCCTGGTGTGATCGTCAATAACGATTGTCTTGATGTCGCGAGCAATAAATAATGCCGTGAGCTTGTCAATTTCCGGAACCACTTGAAGCGTCTCGACACCAAAGAGTACTGGATCGTTTTCAGTCACCCCCATAATTAACCTCAAGCGATATCCTAATGTCGAGGCCGTGGTCAATCGGTCGATAATTTCGGCTATCTTATCCGTCGCGCCGATGATGGCGATATTGTTTACCATGGCGCGAGATTTCATAAAGGTATAATACAACTGGCGCCAAATCAAATGAGCGAAAAAGAAAACCAAAAAATACAGTATTATATTTCTTTTTGGCGTAATAATATCACGATTAATGAGATACGGGGTGATGTAAAAAAAACTGACACATATAAAAAAATTAACAAGTAACACTTTGACAAAATTAAGCAAGTAGCTCAACCGGATCCGACAATAAATATAATCATAAAAGCCGGAAATATAAAACACGATGAGCCAAATGAAAAAAATTACCGAAAAAACCGGTAAATGCTTACTGAAAAGTGCCTCTTCCACCCGATCGTATCGCAAGAATAGCATAAGCCAAAGCGACCCATACAAACAGATGACATCTCCTGCCAAAAGAATAATTTTTCTAAATTTATTTCGCATACGGCCGACGAATGCTACAAACTATAATACGCCACCCCTAAATCCCTCGCCGCTTCACCGCGCAACAATCCTTTCACATCCACAATCACCACTTTTCCATTGCTCACATCCTTAATTTGGCGCAAAGACAATGACTTGAACGGCTCGTGAATCAAGCAAATTATAATACCGTCGATTTTTTTCGGCAGATTATCAAATCCCCGCACCGGCTCGGCGCCAAAATTCCTTATTGCGTCATCATCAAGCAACGGATCAATGGCGAAAACATTTATACCGACGCTTTTTAATCGAGAAATGATATTTTTCGCTTTTGAATTTCTAATGTCCTTAACATTCTCCTTGAAAGTCAGCCCGGCCACCAAAACATTCGCGCCGGCCAATGGTTTATTGACTTCGTTCAACCCCTTGGTCATCATGTCAGCGACATGGCTGGCCATATATTCGTTAATGCGTCGCGCCGTCAATATCAGTTCCGGATTGTGACCAAGCTTCGTGCTTAGATATGTCAAATAATACGGGTCAACGCCGATACAATGGCCGCCGACCAACCCGGGAACATATTTTTGAAAATTCCACTTTGTGCCGGCCGCTTCAAGTACGTCCCACGTGTTGATTTTCAAGTTTTGAAATATCAGCGACAGTTCATTGGCCAAGGCGATATTTAAATCGCGTTGCACGTTTTCAATCAATTTGGCCGCTTCCGCAACCTTGATACTTGATGCCCGGTGGATTCCCGCAAGGCAAATTTTACCGTATACTTCCGCCACGACATTCGCCGTTGGTTCATCTTGACCGGAAACGATCTTGATCACTTTTTCCACGGTAAACTGCTTGTCACCCGGATTGATTCGCTCCGGCGAATAACCCAATTTAAACTCACTACCGCATTTTAAATGAGAATATTGTTCCAAGATTGGGCCGCAAACATCCTCGGTAACGCCCGGATAGACCGTTGATTCGAAAACCACAATCGAATTGGCCAACAAGTTCTCACCGACAATCCTAGAGGCATCTTGCAACGGTTTCAAATCCGGCTGAAAATTGTCATCGATCGGCGTCGGCACAGCCACAACCAGAAAATTCGCTTGACGTAGCTCGGCAGCATTGGTCGTGTACCTCACTCGCGTATTAGTTAACTCTTCAGCTAACAACTCTCCGCTATGATCCATCCCCCCTTGCAATTCAACAACGCGACGTTCGTTGATATCAAAACCGATAACATCGTCAAACTTTCGGCCAAAAGCGACAGCCAGTGGCAACCCAACGTATCCCAAGCCAATAACGGCGATTTTTATGTCTGACATAAAAGAATTAAATCAACTCATTAAACCCCGCCTACTGTCGACCGACACTTAGATAATTAAATCCCAACGAGGATAATACCGCTTTGTCATACAGGTTGCGCCCATCGATAACTACTTGTTGCCGCATCCGGCCGCGGAGGATGTTAAAATCAAAATTTCTAAACTCATCCCATTCCGTCATAATCAACAGCGCGTCCGCCGCTTCGGCCGCGTAGGCCGCGGAAAAGCAATAACCGACTCGGTCACCCAGAACTTTTTGGGCGTTGGCCATGGCCACCGGATCGTAAACCTTCACCTTCGCACCATCCTCAATCAATTTCTCGATCAACTCGATGGCAATGGATTCTCGAATGTCGTCCGTTTCCGGTTTAAAGGACAAGCCCCAAACGCCGATACTTTTTTCTTCCAAATTGCCAAGCACGGTTTTAATTTTTTTATAGAACAACCACTTTTGCTGGGAATTAACCTCAATCACCGCTTTCAGAAGCTGAAACAAGCAACCGTTCTCTTCGGCAATGTGATGCAAGGCTCGCACATCTTTTGGAAAGCAACTGCCGCCATAGCCGATTCCGGCATTGAGAAACGCCCGACCGATGCGCTTGTCATAACCCATTCCCTCCGCCACGCGCTCGACGTCCGCTCCGACCAACTCGCAAACGTTTGCCACTTCGTTGATAAATGAAATTTTCGTGGCCAAAAAAGCGTTCGAAGCGTATTTAATCATTTCGGCCGTGGCGATTTCGGTCAAAATTTTCGGGCACTCGATTTTTTCGTGCAGCTTCACCAGCCACTCTCTCGCGCGCAACGATTCCGTGCCGATCACAATGCGATCCGGACACATAAAGTCTTTTATGGCCGTGCCTTCCCGCAAAAATTCCGGACAAGACGCCACATCATATTCGCTATGATAATTCGCACTGATGATTTTTCGGATTTTCTTGGCCGCGCCTACCGGTACCGTACTTTTCGTGACAATCACCGCGTATTGCTTTATACTCCGGCCGATTTCCTCTGCCGCTTGAAAAACTTGAGACAAATCGGCTTGGCCGGTCTTCTTCGGTGGTGTGCCGACGCAAATAAATATAACGTCAACGTTATTTATATTATCTTTGATCGACAAACTGAATTGCAAACGCGCCGCCAGCAAGTTGGCCGAAACCAAATCCTTGATGCCCGGCTCAAAAAAAGGCATGATCCCTTGATTCAATCCCTTGATTTTTTCGCTATCGGTATCCACGCAAACGACATTGTGTCCGAGCTCCGCAAAACAAGCGCTACTGACCAAGCCCACATAGCCGGCGCCGATAATCATTATGCGCATATTTTTTTTCTGAAATACTCAATGGTTTTTACCAATCCGTCAGCCAGCGTTGTTTGCGGTTGCCAACCCAGCTTTTCTGATGCGAGCGCAATATCGGGCTTTCTGCGCCGCGGGTCGTCCGATGGCAACGGTTGATAAACAATTTGGCTGGCAGATTCGGGAATTAATCGCAAAGTCAGTTCAGCCAATTCTTTGATCGAAAACTCTTGCGGATTGCCCAGATTCACCGGCCCCTCAAAGCCACCTTCATTATTCATCATCCGTATCATTCCTTCGATC